>ENA-OSET01001064-OSET01001064.1-sediment-metagenome-genome-assembly--contig:-NODE-1064-length-29394-cov-4.686052_pt1 | contig 29394 bp, 22 predicted proteins | sample MGYA00237882_ERZ534229 | MGnify/ENA primary metagenome ERZ534229 (study PRJEB26408, sample SAMN06266212) | sediment metagenome | isolation source: Hudson Canyon methane seep mesocosm | place... | reverse complement strand
CACATCTTTTAAGGAAATATTTAGTTAGCAATCCATCTCCAAATCTACTCTCATGAGGTATAACATTGTCCGTAATCGCCAAAACCTTAACTCCTTTCTTGCGCAGTTTTCCGGCTATTGTCCCGAGTGCTGGCCCCATAAAAGGTAACCAAAAACGAATAATAACATAATCAGGTTTTAAACGAGCAATAAACTTTGCCGTTTTTATCCAATTTACTGGATTGACAGAATTTATTCTCGTGAAAATTTTCAAATCTTCTGGACCTTTACCTTCTGCAAACTGGGTCTTACCAGGAAAAAGAAATTTAGGATATTGATATGAAAATGATACCAACTCTGTCTCATAGCCTTTCAGGTTCATTTCTCTCGATAAAGCTTCATTAAAATTTGCTATTCCACCTCTTAGAGGAAAAGCAGGACCAACAATAACAACTTTCTTTCGATTAGTCATCCAAGTTAGATGTTTTCGCTTTGATTAAGTAGATGTTTCGATTAGGAGAATTCCGAGCAAGCATTTCTCCTAAGAAACCAGCTAAAAACATTTGGACACCGAGAATCATACAAGTCAATGCGATATAAAAACTTGGTCTCGATGCAATTAAAGTTCCTGTTTTATCTATAAATAACTTGTCAATTCCAATCCACAAAGCAAAACCAAATCCAATAGCGAACATTAAGGATCCTATTGTGCCAAAAAAGTGCATAGGTCTCTTTCCAAATCGCCCAATAAATGTTATGCTAAACAAATCTAAAAATCCAAAAAGAAATCTTTCTAAACCAAATTTCGTTTTTCCGTACTTTCTTTCTTGATGTTGAACAACTTTTTCACCAATTTTATTAAATCCAGCCCATTTTGCAATAACAGGAATGTAACGATGCATTTCCCCGTAAACTTCTATGGATTTTACCACTTCTTTCTTATAAGCTTTTAAACCACAATTCATATCATGTAGCTTTATTCCACTTACCCTTCGAGTTGCAGCATTATATAATTTGGTAGGAATAGTCTTAGATATCGGGTCATATCGTTTCTTTTTCCAACCAGACACAATATCAAAACCTTCTTCCTTAACCATTTGATACAATTCAGGAATCTCATCTGGACTATCTTGTAAATCTGCATCCATCGTAATTACAACATCTCCTTTTACAGCTTCAAAAGCGACATTTAATGCGGCTGATTTTCCATAATTCCGACGAAATGAAATTCCTTTAATTTTATTATTAGAAACCATTAACTCTTCAACCTTCTTCCAAGATTTATCAGTACTACCATCATCAACCATTATGACCTCATAATTGAAATTGTTCTCAGTACAGACCTTAACAATCCAATCAGTCAATTCACCAATAGATTCCTCTTCATTGAACAAAGGAACAACAATTGATATTTGAATATTTTGGTTTTCGATTTCCATATAATTGTAACAAATATAATATTTTGACAGCAGGAGTGCTAATGGTTAGACTGAATCTTTCAATGCTAAAATAAAAGCTTTCAGATCATAACTTATTAGGATAATTTAGGATAATAGAGAAAAAAAGGGATAACTGAATCAAATTTTCAGTTATCCCTTGCGGACAGTGAGGGATTCGAACCCCCGGTACCTTGCGGTACGCTGGTTTTCAAGACCAGTGCATTCGACCACTCTGCCAACTATCCGAATGGCTGCAAAAATAGAACGGATTTTTGTATATGCAAGTGTTTTTACAAAAAACATTATATCTTTTTTATTTCTACATTAGTGCTTCGTTATGGCATGGCATAGTACAATAGCAGGCTTTAAGGCTTATCTTAAATTAGAACGTTCACTTTCAGATAATTCTATTTCTAATTACTTGCGAGATGTTGGTAAATTAGATAACTATTTTCATCAAATTTTAGAAACAGAAAAAACTATTAGTTCTGTATCAATTGATGATTTACAGGGTTTTATTAAATGGATAAATGAAATTGGTTTATCTGCAAGAAGCCAGGCCCGAATTATCTCAGGAATTAAATCTTTCTTTAAATACTTGATTTTAGAAGATATGATAAAAGTAGACCCTTCTGAATTACTAGAATCACCAAGACTCGGAAGAAAACTACCTGACACCCTGTCTATTGATGAAGTTGACTCTCTAATAAACGCCATTGACAGAAGTAATGCGCAAGGAGAAAGGAATTTGGCTATACTTGAAACACTTTACGGTTGTGGTCTTCGTGTAACAGAACTTACTACAATGCAACTATCCGAAATATTTTGGAAAGAAGGTTTTGTACGAATTATTGGGAAAGGGGATAAACAAAGACTTGTTCCTATAGGAGGAAAAGCATTGAAACAATTAAAAATTTATATTAACGAAGTACGCGTTCATCAGACAATACAAAAAGGGTTTGAAGATTTTGTTTTTTTGAACAGAAGAGGAAAATCATTGACAAGGGTGATGATTTTCACCATTATAAAACAACTAGCAGAAAAGATTGGGTTGGAAAAGAGTATATCTCCTCATACCTTTAGGCATTCATTTGCGACACATTTAGTAGAAGGTGGAGCTGATTTACGTGCCGTACAAGAGATGCTAGGACACGAATCTATCACAACCACTGAAATTTACACCCATCTAGATAGAAGTTTCTTAAAACAAGTGATTTTGGACCATCATCCATGGAGCAAGAAGTAAACTTCGGTTGCGATTGTAGTAAGTTCTATTCCGCGTTATGGATTCTTTGAATACTGAAATTAACGTCATTACGTCGAATTCACATTGACGTTTGGTTTTTTAAAGTTTCGAAAGTCCCAAACAACAGCACCCAATAAAACTACATACTCAAAGCCAATCAACCAGTAGCTTTCATTAACAACACTCACATCTCTATAAGCGTAATAACTCAGCACGACTACAAAACTCCAGACTAATGGAAACCTCAAATTCGTGAAAATAGACAAGGTTAAGAGGTAGATTATATACCAAGGATGTACAATGGACGCAAATGCATAGTAGATTAGTAACAACCATACTATGTACTTAAAGATGCTTTTTAAATCTCTATTTCTACGACTTTTTATTAGTATTAAAAAAGCCGAAACCAGAACCAGTACTTGCCCTATTTTTCCAATATTCTCTATTTGATTGTATCCATAAATTTGAAAACCAATTTCTCTCAATACATTATACAAGCTTCCGTTAAACTCAAAAGTTTTAAAATACAGGCCTATACTATACCCAAATGTTTCAAGTAGGTTGGCATCCGTAAATGGAAGAAATAAAAGCAATGTAAAAACACCAATTACACCATAAAAAACAAACAACTGTTTCCATTTCATTCTAAATATAAATAGTGGCAAAAACAGTATTGGAATTAATTTAGTACAGATTGCTAAAGCATATAACAGCCCTGCTTGAACTGTTCTTTTTTGAAGAAGAAACCACATGGCAGCCAAGACAAAGAACAATGTAACACCTTCAAAGTGTAAGTTACCAGTAAGCTCTGTTATAACTAAAGGATTTAATGCATAGATAACTACTAGCTCTTTCTTTTTACTGAACCATTTCAATAACTTAGCTAAAATGACAATAACACCTATATCAAAACCAATAAGCAATAATCGTAGCAACACTATAAACTGATACGAATTATTTCCAGAAGCATATTCTACCAATCCAAAAAACACTTGATTTACGGGCGGGTAAACCGAGTAATATTCTTTAGAATTCATTTTGTCGTAAGTACGGTCCTTTAAGCTAACCGCTTCTTTCGGACTATCAAACTCCTGATCTACTGGTTTAAACTCGTAAGGGTTATTTCCATTTGAAATCAGTTCTCCATCCCATATGAAACGGTAGTAATCGTCACTTAAGCTTGGTGTTGAAAAAAGTAACACAAGCCTAAATAGAAGCCCAATAACGAGTACTTGCTTAAACTCAAATTTTGGTTTTACAACTGATTTCCAAAAGGGAAATACATAAAGGAATAATCCTGTTAAAATGGCATAAACTATGAACAAGGAAAACTCATCGTCCCTTGTTATATAATACCCAAAAAAGAAAAAAGAGATTATTCCGGTCAGAGCAACTATAGCTGTTTGTTTATTTAGCAGCTGCTGCATGTTTTACCGTATAAAAACTAGTATAACTAAATCCGATTGCAATCATAACTAGAAATCCAAGCATATAGTAGTTCTCAAATTCTAATGCTACATATATTCCATACCCAGCATAAAGAACAAGAAGGAATTCCAATATTGCCATAGGATTGAATGAAGAAATTACATACTTATTTGCTTTCAAGGAATCAGATTTGGTGTTAACATTGAATTTAGGTGTTCTAACAAAAGGTGACTTCTTACCCAAATAACCTTCCACTACTCCAATTGCATTATATAAGCCTATCCCCATAGTTAAAGCTAGAAAGATAGGAAAGAAGAGTATAAACTTGAAAAAAGCAACGATAAAATTATCCTCTGGGGACCTATTGGATACAAAGTAAATTATCCCAAGTATTATGGTACTAATAAAGAAAAAGGACAAGGAGTTCCTGAAGACATGGTCGAACTGAGGAAATTGATTAATGACCAACATGGCTGGAATACTTAACAGTACCAAAGAAATAATACAAATGAACAAAAAACTATTTAAAAGGTGAAAAGTAGCATTGATTTTTGTTTTCATTCCAATACCTCTTTTAATTAGAACTTTACCTAAGTTCTTTCTTGTACATTCAGCAGCTCCTTTACTCCATCTAAACTGTTGACTTTTAAGTGCAGGCATTGTTACAGGTAATTCCGCAGGAGATTCAACATCTTCTAAATACTTAAACCTCCATCCTTTTAATTGAGCTCGATAACTTAAATCTAAATCTTCGGTCAATGTATCTGATTGCCAACCTCCAGCATCTTCAATAGTGGTTTTTCTCCAAATTCCTGCAGTACCATTAAAATTTATAAAGTGCCCACCAGAATTTCTTCCTCTTTGCTCAATTTTAAAATGAGCATCTAAAGCAAATGCTTGTAGCTTGGTTAAAATTGAATAGTCTTTATTTAAATGCCCCCAGCGAGTCTGAACAACACCAATTCTATCATCTTCAAAATAGGGAATTGTTCTATTTAAAAAATCTGGTTCTGGAACAAAGTCAGCATCAAAAATAGCTATGTATTCTCCCCTTAGTACATCCATACCAAAAGCCAAGGCACCTGCTTTAAAGCCTTCTCTATTCGGTCGAATTACTTGCGTTATTTCAATTCCTTTCCCCCTCCATTCCTTAACTTTATTAGCTATAATCTCTACGGTTTCATCATTGGAATCATCCAACACTTGAATTTCTAACTTTTCTATTGGCCAATCAAAATTAGCAACTGCATCGATTAATCGTTCAATTACATAAAGTTCATTGTAAACGGGAAGTTGTACTGTAACTATAGGTTTATCTTCATCATTATCAAAAGACTTTTCTTGAACTCCTTTATTTTTCAATTTATCTCTTAAATAAGCAAATGTTAGGTTGAGCTCTGCAAGTGCATAAAGCAAAATAAAACTCAAAAAGAAAATATATAGTCCAATGATGATGAATTCCATGTTATTTCTTAAAAACGTATTTAAATATTGTAAATATGATTTTATAGCCTGCTAAAATAGTTCCTTTTATTGTTCCTGTTACTTTAGACACCCCTATTCTTTCTCTATAACTTACAGCTACTTCGCAAAATTTATATCTCCTTTTTGCTGCTTTTACTTGCATCTCAACTGTCCAACCATATGTTGTGTCCTGCATATTTAATTCTAATAATTTTTCAAACTTCAAAGCCCTAAAAGGTCCTAAGTCTGTAAATTTAGCACCATAAAACAACCTAATTAGTCGGGTAGCTAACCAATTGCCAAATAGTTGCTGAGGCATCATGGATTTCTTCTCTCTTGTACCTAGTGCTCTTGATCCAATCACCATATCCATGTTTCTTTCGATAATTGGTTGAACCACGTAAGGCAATTCCTCTGGATGGTCAGAATAGTCCGCATCCATAAAAACAATAATATCTGGTTGGTCGGTTTTATTCTTTAAGTAATCAATTCCTTTTAGGCAAGCATATCCATATCCTTGGCGAGGTTCGTCCAACACAGTTGCGCCATTTCCAGAAGCTCTTGTTACAGTATCATCAGTAGAATTATTATTAACCACTACAACTTCTCGAACCCAATCCATCGGCATATCTTTTAATATGTGTACGATTGATTCTTGTTCATTAAAGGCGGGGATTACTACGTCGATAGTTGGTTTTTGAATCATTAATAAAAGACCGTAATTATTATTTATTTAAAAACTCTTTCAACCCTTCATTTCCTAGAATTACTTCTGGAGCTTCCATTCTAGATTCATCAGTGTTAGGACCATTTTCTAGGTTAAGAACTCCCCTTGGACAAACAGCAGAGCAAACTCCACATCCTACACAAGAAGAACGGACTATATTTTGTCCTTTCTGAGCGTAAGCTCGAACATCAATCCCTTGCTCACAATAAGTAGAGCAATTTCCACAAGAAATACATTGACCTCCGTTGGTAGTAATTCTAAATCGAGATTTGAATCGTTGAACTATTCCCATATAAGCTGCTAATGGACAACCAAATCGACACCAAGCTCTATTCCCAAGAATTGGATAAAATCCTGTACCAATAACTCCTGCGAAAATTGACCCAATTAAAAACCCATACCATTCTCTAATATTATAGGCAGACATTCCGAATAATACATCTTTACTACTCATTTCTGGGTAATTCACTTCATTGTAAGAATGATAACCAGCAAATATGGTCATGATTATTGCAAATAGGAACACACTATAAATCATCCATCTTTCAATTTTCCAGGAAATTAATCTCTTGTCAGATAACTGTCTATATGGATCTCCTAAAGTTTCAGCTAAACCTCCACATCCGCAAACCCATGAGCAATACCATCTTTTTCCATAGAAATAAACCATTACCGGAATAACTATTACGCTGAGAACAATTCCCCAAACAAACATAAATATTCCAACTGTCCCTGAATCAAAGTGACTATTTACATTCCAATCAAAAAACATATCATAATCTAATGGCCATGCATTTTTCAAGTCCATCGCTGGCAAATCAAATAAGGGTAAAATCTCCACTAAGAGGAATGCAAAAATTATTTGAAAAAATAGCACACTTGCAGTTCTAACTATTTGATAGCGATTATGGCGGTACTTGATAAACATCCTTATTCCCATTACACACATAGAAACTGTGTATAACGTACCGTATAAAAACCATTGAGATGCAGAAGCTCCCTCAATAAACAAACCTTTGAAAGGATCTACTATACTTGTCCAATTAACAATTAGCCACGGGTAAAAATACAGTAGAATATAAAATAAGAATAAGAAAACGAAAGCTAAGATTCCAATCCAACCTCTGTTAGTTGCAGCATCATGGTAAACGCCATTATTTTTAATTCCAGGACCACCCATTAAAATTGCCCCAGGTAGAATATACATTAGTGCACCGATAATACAAAGACCAAATGTTAAGAATAAAAGCAGCCCTTTATTATCTGTAATTGGTCCATTCGAGGATGCTTTTACTAAATCAAATCGAGAATATTTATTATCCCAGACAAAATATTTCTCTCCTAGTTTTCCATTAATTTCTTTCAGTTTGTTTTCAAAATCATTCTTAAAGTCATCAACCTTTTCATAAGATTTACTTTGGTTGAACATCCAACTGGTATTATCTCTTAATAGCTGCTGCTTCTTAACATTGTCAGAGAATACTGCTATAACCACATCCTTACTATATGCTACCTTACCATCTACAATCGCTAAGTTATAAATGGATTCAACCTCTATAGCTGTTATTCCATCGTTTTCAGCAAAGCCTTCAGAAATGGCCGCGTTCGATTTATTCAGTAAATCAGCTAGATGAGAACTAAATAAAAATTGGTTACTAAACTCTTTATCTAGTATCTCCAATTCAATAGCAGTCTTTGTCAAACTCTCAACTATGGTATCGCCTTTGTCAATTTTTTCTGTAGTATCATACAGGGACTTTAACTTATCTTCCGAAATTGTATAAGTACCAACAAATAGAGACGCTATAAAAACTGCAAAACCTATAAGGAACACTACTAAACCAATATTTCTTATGTTTTTCATACTACCCTGCACCTAAAATTCGTTTCCAACTTCTCTTTTTTACTGAAATGTTTGTCCCCTGTTCTACATTGAATTTCGCAACAATTTCATCTTCGTAGATTCTATAAAACTCCGGATCAAAATTAGCATCTTTTAACTGCTCCATTACTTTATCAATAGTGGAATCAGCATCTAAATGACGATCCATTACTTCATGTCGAATTCTAATTCCTAAAGTATTGAGACCTATAAACTTTCTTGAATCTTTATCGAATACAAAATGCATACACATTTCACCATCTTTATGTTCCCAATAAAAATTTGTTTCGCCTTCTTGCAGCTTTGAGTGAACCCGCCCATAAGTTTGGTATTCTATATCAAAAAATTTAGCGGAGTTAAACCAATGTCCTGGTTTGTAGGCTAGTTTATTCCCACAAATAGTTTGCGCAACCGTTTCCCCCATTATACGCCCTGTATACCAGACTTGCTCTAAATTATTTCTACCCTCTACTGGTTTCGAAAACTGAGCACAATCACCAACTGAATAAACATCCGGCTGATTCGTCTCTAGGAATTGATTAACAACAATACCTTCTTCAGTTTCTAGATCAGTCTCTTTTAAGAAATCTATATTTGGAGAAACCCCTGGAGTTAAGCCAACAAACTGACAAGCTAATTCTTCTCCAGTAGATGCAATTACTGCTTTTACACGCCCATTTTCACCTGAAATAATTTCTTTCAACTCCGTAGCAAAACGCAGGTCAATACCCCTTTTCACTAAGTGTCTTTCTATAATATCTGCTTCTTTTAATGGTAGTACATTTCCCCAAAATTTGTCTTCTCTTACAAAGAAAGAAACGGGTATATCTCTAGAATGAAGCATTTCAGCCATTTCAACACCAATTAGCCCTCCTCCAACTATAACAGCTCTTTCTACTTTATGCTCGGAAGTATTCTTTTCCATTAAGTCCAAATCTTGTTTACTGTACAATCCTTGAACTCCTTTTAAATTTTGCCCTGGCCAACCAAACTTATTTGATTTGGAGCCAACTGCTAAGATTAGTTTATCATAAGTAACTTGGTCTCCCCCAGACAAACTTAATGTCTTAGAACTATAATCTATAGTTTCAACAAACCCTTTTTTCAATTCAATTCTGTTCTTTTCCCAGAACCAATTCTCATAAGGTTGTGTATGTTCAAATTTCATATGCCCCATGTAAACATACATAAGAGCTGTTCTAGAAAAGAAATAATCTGTTTCGGCAGAAACAATCGTAATACGCTTGTTGCTTAATTTACGGATGTGACGAGCAGCAGTAACTCCCGAGATGCCATTTCCAATAATTACTACGTGTTCCAAATCGATTTCTAAATTTTTTGTAAATTATAATAATTCTAAACAAGAACAATGTAATTCACAAAATAACTGCCCTTGGTCCTTATCCATTTATCAATAGAAAGAATTTTAGCAAAGTTAATGAATTACCTTATGATGAGCGAACGCCTATTAATTAAGTTTGACTACAAATGCATCATCTAAGAGGGCATCTCCAGAAATCATTTTCTTCTTAGCTAAGTTTGCAGCCTCTTTAGAACTGTAAGTGCCAATTGAAACTTTGGTAAGATTTCCTACATTTCGTTTAATTAAATCTCCTGTTTTAAGTTTGTGTTTAATACAAAATTCCATAACTCTTCGGTCGCTATACTCTGAAAGGGACAATAACTGAATTGAGTAATTAGCATTACCAGTTGGGCTCTCTATGTTTTCAGTACTATTCTTATTTTCGCTATTTTCCGGAGTCTCTGTTGATTCTTTATTCTCTGCAACCACCACAGCATAGGAAGTTTTATTACTTAAATCCTTAATAACAAAGGAATTATCTTCAGGTGTAACACCCTGATAGGAAGCATAATCCGTTGACTCTATTGAAATAATTAAGTCTTCAATATTTGGTTTCATTTTACTTTCTCCAACAGCATAAACAAACTTCACTCCAATGGAAATATCTTGCTTAATAGAAGGTTGTATATAAAAAACCGTTGTTACCCCTTCATCTCCTACAGAAAATGAGTAAAAGGAAATCCCATCACTTTCTTTCTTAGAAACATTACCTCCAGACGAGGGAGTAATTACATTTACTCCTTCTGGAATTTTAAAAGAAACTTTTGCAAATTCGGCATTGGAGGCACCTAAGAAAACAGATGTGACTTTATACTCATTCTTTTCAGAATTTTTTTCAACCGTATGGGTTACAACGACATTTGCAGCAAAAAGGCCACTAACAATACAGAGGGAAAAGAAGATAGTAAAAATTGATTTTTTCATATTGCAATTATATTATTAGTTCTATTATATTCTGATCAATGAATTCGAATATAGGCTAAATACTGATTAAGTACTGTATATAAAATAAAATCCCGTTCTCAACATTTGCCGAGAGCAGGGTTTAATAAGCCAATTATTATTCCGTTAATCTTTTAAAAGCTCACCTATTTCAGAATCCAATTTCCCATTACCATCCAATTTCGCTTGCCATGAGTAATGTTCATTGTTTTCAATTGCAACTTTATCCGGTTGAACCGTTCCAAACAACACTAAACGCTTTCCATCTTCATCTAGTTTAACATATGTACAATGACGGTGATAATGTTCTTCTTTTTCTTCTAAAGCATAGTCCCATTGAATCTTCCCTCTTGAATTTACCTTTACAACCCTTTCTCTGGTCTCGGTAGCATCCACCTTATTACGCGCTTCCATAAAAACATAAAAGTACCCTGTTCTATCTTCAATTATACTTTGAGCTTTGATATTATCATTTTTTGAACCAAAAAAGTGAGACCAAATAAGTTCTTTATTTTCGTTAAAAAAAATCACTTTAGCTCCTTTAGACTCACCTTCAGAATATTCTCCTATAATCATCAAACCTCCATCCCTAGTAATTACAATAGGAGCTGCAAAGCCAGCTTTTCCAATATAATTTGATAAATCTGAATTTAATATAACTCCATTATTATTTGCCCAATTCTTACCATCTTCCAAGGTGATTTGAGCAAAATAATTTATATTGGAAAAGGTAATCAATACTAGTAGTAACTTTTTCATAATAACATTCTTAAATTTTATCAAAAATAAATGTAAGTCCTTTTACTTAAATATCCTAGAAAGGTTCTATTCTAATGCATTAGATTTTGTAGCACACACCTTATTCAGGACTTATTACCAAGCAAAAATACCATCTAGCATTAGTTTCCCCCATGGTTTGTCTCCAAACTTCTCCCGCAGCTCTATTCTTAATTCTGCTTCTGTTTTTACTTTTTTAGCTGGGTATTCAGGAATATGCGATGCGATATCTTTTACACCAACCTCAACATTTTTAGCAAAGTACACTACACCACCATCTTCGGTTGCTAACCCCAAGATAGTCCCAGGTAAACCTCCAAACGATTCCGGCCCAACAGCAGGAACTAACTCTTGGCTATACCATGCATGAATTCTAGTAGAATCATTTTTCTCCCATATAACTCTTCGGCATTCATAACCTGCAATTTTACGTTTGCTTGAAGTCATTTTCCACTCTCTTACATTTAATGTATCAAGAACATATACGTTATCTCCCCAAACTCCTAATACAGAAAGTCGTTGGTTTTGATTTAGATTCTGGTAAACAGTGTTTTTAGTGGTTGTCCAATCCATTTGCTCAGCTAAATCACTTTCCTGTGGTTTGAACACTGACATGGTATCATTAAAATATAATTCAAACATGTCAATTTTAAGTTTCTTATCCTGTAACCAAGCTTTCATTCTATCATCCGTATACTTCTTGAGCAAATTCGTTTTACGTTCAAAAACAATTTTACCGGAAGTAACCTGACTTACACCAGACATACTTACAATAATCAAAAAACCTATAATTAATACTTTCATAACGCTAGTGCCAACCCTGTGGCTCTTTTTCTTTTGTTTTGTTATTATTAAATCTCATTGTCAATTTCAATAAGAAATAACGACTAATAATTGTTGTTCTATTATCTGTAATTACATTTCCATTAATTTGTCTTTGAGCTATCACGTTTTGATTTAGGATATCATTACCTACAAGCGAAAGAATTAAGTTCTCTGTTTTTAAAAATGCTTTACTAATTTCTGCATTCCATATGAAGAAATTTAAATTATATCCATCCGACAGCTGTGAATTAATTGTATAAGACACATCAGACTTTATCATAAAGTGTAATGGTAATTGCCATTTAACCCTTGCTGTATACCGTTGACTTGTGTATGGAGTATTCGCATACAATGTACTATTGGCTTGGTTGTAAGAAAAATTATTCCCAATAGTAATATTCAATGAATCTAAATCCATTTCAAACTGTAAACCTCCAGACATGGATAGGTTTTGTGTAATATTTTCCTTTCCATTTACAAAACCAGCATATTTATTATAGCTTCCATTTACGTTAGGATTTAATTTTAATATCCTTTTGTAAATTGGAAATCCCGCTCCACCATAGATGTTTGCAAATTGGTTGCCATTAACATTAATCGTTTGTGAAATAGTTCTACCATATGAATCATAGCTTGTAGCATTTGCGAAAGCATTATCATTAATTGTAAATGAGGCTCCAGACCAGATATATTTTCCAGACAATGCTGACCAGGTATTAAAGTTAATATTCATGGTATGCCGGTAATCTGGAACCAAACCTGGGTTACCTATAGCTATTCTATTCGGGTCGTTGATATTCTGAACAGGCTGCAAGGCCGTTATAGAAGGTTGAGTTGAGGATGTGTTATATTTGAAAGTAATTCGTTTACTGCGACTAGGTTTAAACGTATAAAGAAAGTTGGGCAATAGGTTATTAATGTCCTGAAAAATCATTGTAGAATCAATTAAATTTTCATTCGTAATTGCGACATTACGGGCGCGTAAACCTCCTTGTAATGTATGCTTTTTAGACTCGTAAATCAATTTTGCCCCAGCTTTATTTTCTTGACGAATGTTTTTGAAAATGTTCGAATTGTCAGAAACGAACTCCGTATACTCTCCATTTATCTTATTGAAAGATGTAATACTTAAATCAGATAAACCATACGCATATTCATATTCCATTTCTAATTTTATTTTCTTACTCAACGGTTCTGTAAAAGTAAATATACCTGTATGTTTTTGACTAGAATTAACATTTGTTTTCTGCTGATCGATGACATCGCTATAAGGAATACTATCGTAGTAAGTTGTTGTAGATTTTAAAGACCCATAACTTTCATTGTCAGTCATATTTAAATTATACTTTATCGATAATAGTCTTTTTTCTTTTTTGAATTTCCTACGAAACTTGGCCCTAGAATTTACAGAAAATCCATCAGAATTATTCAAATTATTTATAATGGTGTTTAGAGTGGTGTCAGATTGATCCGTTAAAAATGAAGAATTAGAAGAATCATCCTGTGTTGCTCTATCCAGTGTAATACCCGGTCTAATTTCAAGGTAAGTTAAGGAATCAATGTCTGTAATTAATTTCAGATTAATCCTATGAGATTCATTAGTCGTGTAATTATTAGCAGAATTATCTGTGTAGTAAGAAGAATCTGCCAGGAAGTACTGAGATAAACTGCTAGAAGTAGCGTCAAGTTCTGTGTTATAGTAGGAATAATTCAACCCTATCTTAGTTTTCTTTCCAATTTTATCACTGTAATAAAATCCTGATCTTAATGTTTTTGGAATTCCAGATGTTGTATTATTACTTCCTCCCATTCCACCATACTTAAAACCTGATCCTTCTTCATTATCCAAACCAAATTTATTCATATCTCTATAACCAAAACTAGACCTTGGCGTATTGGATCCTAATCCAAAAACTGATATTTTTTGAGATTTATTGAATTTATTTAACAATACTTCGCCTTCGTAAAATGGATTAGCTACACCCGGTGTTTGGTCCCCATCAGACGCCCCTGAAATTCTTCCAAAATACCCCTTTTTGGCATCTTCCTTTAACTTTAGGTCCATTACTTGAATTGTTTCGTCGTCACCATCTTCAGCGTCCTCATTCTTTTTCTCATAAACTTGAACTGACTCAACACCATCAGCTCCTAAATTTCTTGTAGCAATTGTAGGGTCTGAACCAAAAAACTCATCCCCATCAACTAACACTTGGGAAATTGATTTTCCTTGAGAAGTTATATTCCCCTCTTCATCTACATCAATTCCAGGAAGCTTCTTTAACAAATCTTCTACTACGGCATTTTGCCCAACGGCAAAAGAATCAGCATTATACACAAGAGTATCACCTCTAAAATAAATTGGTTCATTATTTGCAAAAATGACTACCTCATCAAACACCTGACTTTCGCTCGGCAATATTATTTCAGGTACAGTAAATTCCTTTTTATCTGGTGTTCCAATTATAAAATAAGAACGCTCATCAAATTTTGGATGGGTTATCAATAACTCTATTGTTGTCACCGGAAGGTTCGAAAAGAAAAACTCTCCCTTTAAATCTGTGCGTTTAAAGTCTAATAAAACAGAATCACTTAAGCGAACCGCCATAACAACAGCATCGGATAAAGGGAGTTTATTCACAGTATCAACAACGTTACCTTTTATAACAAGGTCTTGTGCCATTGAGGTTGAACCAATTATTGCTAACAATAAGCAAATCAATAGTTTTTTCATTTAGGTTGTTTCTGAAAATTAAATAACTGAATACTATATCTATGCAAATAAATTTACACCGCAAAATTAGATTAATCCAACTACTATAACTGTTAAAAAAGTATAAATGACCAAAATGAAGGGTGAGCGGTTGAATGCCTTGGCTTATGAAGAAAATCACCTATAAATTTACTACTTCTTTCAAGATAGGCATGGATGATTTAGCTAAATAAACGGATAGCATAGAAATGAGATACATCCATGCAATAAAAGAGGAAAGAATCATTAGCCTCCTGACCGAAGTGTTTAAATTATATTTCTCTTCATCTTCTCTTATTAAGAAACTTGCCGTAATTCCAATTAAAAGAAAAACAAAAATATTAAGTAAAGGGATATTTAATAGGAAGAGTAATGCACACATACTTGCAATAGGAAAAGAATAAAGCAATACGTTTTTATTGGCTTGTCCTTGATATTCCTTATTAAAAAACAATAGTAGACCTAGGGCTACCCACGCGGCAATATTAGCTATAGCTAAAATCCCACTAATACCTGAATTAATCTGGCTAATCCAATCGCTCATTACACCTAAAGGAAGCAACAAAAAGAAAATAGAATATTTATTAATTCCACTCGTAAAAAAGAAGACCATCGAAACAATGGGCATTAAAATAAAAAGCATCGGCAATGGAACTACATAATCTCCGTCAGAAAATAGGTAACTAATTCCATAAAGTGCGTAAGCAAGGAAAAGGTAAAGCGCTATTTTAATATCCCATTTCAAGAAAGACGAAATTATTTCATTTTTTTTAAATCTACGTAAAAGACTCTATTTTAAGGACAAACGCCTCGTTTTTAATGATAAAAAGTGTTAAATTTTAGTTAATAGCGTAACTTTTTTTTTAATCTACGTTATACAATCATAGTAACTAGTCATTGAAGTAATTGGTTTCACTTCGGGTTTAAAAATACTGGTTATTTCTGTAAGGTGGTGAAAGCCGTTCCGGGAGGGACGGCTTTCTATTTTCAGGAAGGTTTTTGTTCCGTATCAAATGACCGGAAAGGAATCTTTTCAAAATAATATGTCAACAGTATTAGAAATTTCAATTTGCTCTACTCTATACTCATCTCTTGATTTAAGCGCCATCTTTTTCATCTTAATTACTTCAATAGAGGGGTAGTCAAATTCCAAAACGATTTTCCCCATCATGTAATAACACCCTTTACCTTGCAAAGGATATTGTTTGAGTACCTGAGGAAAAAAAACAGTGTCGAAAAACTTTCCTTTTAAATCAACGAAACATCCAAACTTCATTATATCCCCTTTACTTGTTCTAACCTTCTTCTCATTAACATAATAGCCTGCAATTACAACAATTTGACCTTCTTGCTGTGACAAATCACTCGCTAATATAGACTTCTCTAGTCGGCCCTTTATCAAAGAAAAAGGTGAGCATAAGGGGTAATTCAATAACTGAATTTGATCTATTATATCGTCGTAGGGATTATGCATCAATGTAGGTAGTTCGAATGTTTGAGTTTGTATTTTAAATAACGAAGCTGTTTCAGATGCTTTAGCTGCTCCTTTTAAAATAAACTGACTCTGCCACATCAATTGCTTTTTAGACAGCTCTGTAAAGCGTAGTGCGTTAATCCGAATAAGAATAAACAGCTGTTCGATACTTACATTTGTTCGTTCTATAAAGTCTATTAAATCAATATAAATCCCCTCTTCTGCTCTATTGCAAATAATCTTCTTAACCAATTTGTATTCAAGCTCCTTGACAAAACTTAATCCGATATAAATCTCTTCTCCATAAATACAGGCATTCTGCTCACTTTTATTTATACAAGGCTCATTGATAGTTGCTCCAGCAACTCTCACCTCGTGGACATAAAACTCTGTCGAATAAAAGCCTCCCCTGTTATTGATTACAGCTACCATAAACTCCAAAGGGTAATGCGCTTTTAAATACAAGCTCTGAAAACTTTCTACAGCATAAGATGCCGAATGTGCTTTTGAAAAAGAATATCCTGAAAAACTCTCAATCTGCCTCCATACTTCGTTGGTTAATTCATCCGGATAGCCTTTAGCTTTACAATTTTCAAAAAACAAATTAATGACACGTTGCATTTCTTTTTTAGAACGATATTTTCCACTCATGGCTCTTCTAAGAACGTCCGCATCAGCTAGGTCAATTCCTGCAAAATAATGAGCGACCTTTATAACATCTTCTTGATAAATCATAATCCCATAAGTTTCCTCAAGCAACTTTTCCATAATTGGATGGAGGTACTCAAACTTTGCTTTATGAAATCGTTCTATATACAATTTCATCATCCCGGACTGTGCCACTCCTGGACGAATAATAGAACTGGCTGCCACTAATGAAATGTAATTGTCACAGCGAAGTTTATTCAATAAACCTCTCATCGCTGGGGACTCAATATAGAAACACCCTATCGTATCGCCAGATTTGAGTTGTTTTTGTACTTGTAAATCTTCTTGAAACTTCTCCACTTGATGAATGTCAATCTCAACACCCCGATTCTTTTTAATAATTTGAACCGCTTCTTTAATATGCCCAAGACCCCTTTGAGAAAGTATATCAAACTTATAAAAACCAATATCTTCTGCTACATGCATGTCCCATTGTACTATTGGAAAACCTTTGGGCGGCATTTGCATTCCTGTATAATTGTACAGCGACTTTTCTGATATAATTATTCCTCCTGCATGAATGCCTAAATAGTTCGGAATTCCTTCAAGCAATGAAACATATTTAAATAATTGCTTCGTTATTTGATTTGCGTTCAAAACATGATCAGGCTGTCTAATTATTCTATCTATTTCTTCTTTGGGAAGCCCAAAGGTTTTAGCTATTTCTCTTATTGCAGAACGACCTTTAAAAGTAGTATAAGTCGCTATTAATGCTACGTGCTCTGCTCCATACCTCCGAAACACATAATCTATAATAGTATCTCGTTCATCCCAAGAAAAATCAATATCAAAGTCTGGAGGAGAAGTTCGATATGGGTTAATAAAACGCTCAAAATACAAGTCTAACTTAATCGGATCTACATCTGTTATTTTCAAACAATAAGCAATAATACTATTTGCTCCACTCCCCCTACCAACATGGTAAAAACCTTTTGTTTGAGCATATCTTAAGATGTCCCATGTAATTAAAAAATAAGGAGAAAAACCCAGTTGTTTTATCACTCTTATCTCTTTATTAAACCTTTCTATTGCTTTGGGGTTTTGCTTTTCATATCTATAAGAAAATCCTTTCTTGGCAAGCTCTAGCAATAGTGCATTGTCCTTTTCTAGAGATTCCGTAAAAGAAGCCTTGTTTTTAGGCGTTCCAAATTCAAAATCAATCGAACATTGGTCTAAAAGTTTTTGAGAATTATCAAGCAAACTAGGAAACATTTGGTACTTCTCTTTCAATTGAGTCTGCCCTACAAAAAACTGATTAGAAGGAGCCAAATCAGCTTCTTTTAACTTAGGGAGGATTGTACACAGGTCAATTGCACGTAGTATTTTATGCAAGCGGTAATCATTCTCTTTACGCTTAAAAGAAATAGTATGTAAAGCAACTAGCTTGTCTTGATATTGTTTATCGTATTTAATAACGTGATTAACCTGATGTGGCAATACACCTATAAATTCATCGTCCGACAATTTACTGGGGGCAATTTTTCCATAGGGATAGATAATTAAAACATCCTTAAGTGAAGGAGCAATTACATCAATTGAAATTCTATTCAATAGAAAGCTAGAAAGATGCTTGTTAATTCTATAGTAAGCGTCATTGTTTTTAGCCAAAGCAGTATAAAGTAATTCGCCTGCATTTCGAAACTCGACTCCTAGAACCGGTTTTATTCCATGACTCTTCGCGTATCTTACAAAATCCAAAGCTGCCGAAGTATTATTGATATCTGTTAGCGCCAAAGTAGAAAACCCACATTCCTTAGCTAGTTCTACAAGCTCCCTAATTGACAACGTTCCGTATCGTAAACTATAATATGAATGACAATTAATAATCATTGTCTTCTGTGTGCTGGAATTACAGGCGGTTCTCCTGTAAATGAATTCATTCTACCGAAGCCCTTTGTTCCCAAACCAGCACATCGTATAACAGCTTTCATTCCATAACGATTTCTTAGCACATCCATCGCTTGATACAGGCTAATTAGTTCTTCGGTATCTTCAAAAAGGTTAATCTGCTGGCCACCTTCTACAAAATGAGAAAGACGTACACCTACAAGCCTTGCCCTCACCCTTCGATTGTATACTTCATTAAACAATTCCTTTGCTGTATCAATAAGTACGTTATCGGAAGAAGTATATGGAATTCTTCTTTGCTTACTATAAGTCTGCATATCCGAATACCTAACTTTTACAGCAAGACAAGCTGTTAATTTGTTACCATTTCGCAATTGAAAAGCTAAATTCTCCGTCATTGCTATTATAATACTGAGAAGCTTATTAATATCTGTGGAGTCCTTCTCAAAAGTAATTTCAGAACTAATGGATTTTCTTTCTTGATAAGGAACTATTGGTGAATTATCAATGCCATTACATTTTTTCCAAATCGTAGTGCCGTTAGCTCCTAAAACCCTTTGAATTACTTCAATTGGCATTTTTTGCATGGTATGTATGTATTCAACTCCCATATTACGTAAGAGCATAAATGTTTTTTCTCCCACCATTGGTATTTTCTGAATGGACAAAGGAGCTAGAAAAGGTTTCTCTAAACCACTTTTAATAATAATTTGACCATCAGGTTTTGCTTGTCCTGTTCCAACTTTCGAAACCGTTTTATTAGTCGACATACCAAATGAAATAGGAAGCCCTGTTTCCCTTGTAATTCTTTGCCTTAACTCTGTTGCCCACTTATAGCAGCTATAAAACTTATCCATACCCGAAGCATCAATGTAAAACTCATCAATAGAGGACTTCTCATAGATTGGAGAATCCTCTTTTATAATGTCTGTTACCAAATGAGAATACTTGCTATAAACACCACTATCTCCTCTAATAACAATCGCCTCAGGACAGAGTCTTTTTGCTAACCGCATTGGCATTGCCGAATGGACACCAAACTTTCTAGCCTCATAACTACAAGAAGCGACTACTCCTCTGTCTGAAGTTCCGCCAATGAGCACTGGCTTACCAATTAATTTTGAATTAATCCGTCTTTCACAAGAGACAAAAAAAGTGTCTAAGTCCATATGAATGATTGTTCTATTGCGCATTTTTATAAAAAAATTGAAAGGAAATATTACCAGTACAAAAAAAGATTAAAAACTAATCTTTGGTTGATTGCTTTTTGAGCAAGAAATAAACAAGCATCGTAAAATAAAAGCTAAAACTTAATATGTCATTGATGCTAGAGACGACTTACTTCCCTATTAGGAATCAAAGAAAGATTTCAACAACGTAAAGTAACTCTGTTGTAAATATTTATTGAATTAGCATTAAAGCTTCAGTGAGATCAAAGAATATAACCACCTAACTACCTTTTATAACAATCTTCTTTGGACTAAAATTTGTTTAATGTATTTTCACAGCCGAATTAATAAACCGTAATTATACAGATATGAAATACTTATTAATAGCTTTAATAACTCCTCTAATTCTTAACGTTTTTATTGCTCAAAAGACACAAATTGACAATACTACAATTTGGTATAACGGTGTCTTTTACCCAGAAAACATTAGTGGTGTTAACTCAATGAATGATGGAGAGTACTTTACTTCTTTGGATTACAATCAAGAAACAGAAGCTCTTGAAATTAATAAATATTCTTACGCTAATTATGAAAAGGTTGAAACAATATTATCTTCCGCAAACTTTAAGCCCGATGGAGAAACAACTATAATGTTTGACGACTACCAATTCAGTTCAGATGAAACAAAACTATTGCTAGCTACAGAACAAGAACCTATTTATAGACACTCCTCTAAATCGAATTATTACATCTACGATATTGCTTCTAAAAAAATTAGTGCATTATCTGACTTTACAAAAGGAAAACAGCGATTAGCAGAATTTTCTCCTAATGGCAACAAAGTTGCATTTGTTAGAGAAAACAATATTTTTATTAACGACTTATCAGCTAACAAGGAAGTTACAGTAACTACTGATGGTAAAATGAATGAAATCATTAATGGTGGGACTGACTGGGTTTACGAAGAAGAATTCGGTTTTGACAAAGGATTTTATTGGGCTCCTGACGGAAGTAAGATTGCATATTACAGGTTTGACGAATCGAAAGTCAAAGAATTTCAAATGGAAACATATGGCACTCTATATCCAGACCGTTTCGTATTTAAATACCCAAAAGCAGGTGAAGATAATTCTGTAATTAACATTAAAGTATACTACGTAGATGCTGGAAAAACATTTCCCTTTAATATTGGAACAGAAACAGATATCTACATTCCAAGAATCCAATGGACAAATAACCCTAATGTACTCTGTGTACAAAGGATGAATAGGCTACAAAACAAAATTGAATTACTTACTGCTGAGTTTTCAAACCCAAATGCAAAAGTAGCGCTTGCTCCTGCAAAAGTAATTTACACAGAAACAGCTAAAACATATATAGACATACATGATAACACCACTTTCTTAAAGGATGGAGCAAACTTTTTATGGACAAGTGAAAAAGATGGTTTCAATCATATTTACAAAATCAATATGTCTACTGGTGACGAAACGCAACTTACCTCAGGAAACTGGGAAGTAACAAGTGTTTATGGAATGAATGAAAAAAGTAAGTCAATCTATTTCCAAGCAGCAAAAGAGCATCCTACCAAAAGAGAAGTTTATTCTCTTTCAAAAAAAGGTACTGTAAATAAACTATCTACTAAATCGGGAAATAACAGAGCTGAATTCAGCAAAGGATTTAAGTACTATTTGCATTGGAATACAGATGCTAATACACCTGTTCACGTTACACTTAATAGTGCAAAAGGAAAAGAAATAAAAGTATTGGAAGATAATAAAACGTTAATCGATACTTTAAAAACATTTGATATCTCTCCTAAAGAATTCTTTACAGTAAAAGGTAAAAACGGGGATGATTTAAATGCTTGGATGATTAAACCTTCTTCGTTTGATGAGAGTAAAAAGTATCCAATGTTAATGTTTGTTTATGGAGGCCCTGGTATAAACACTGTGAATGATTCATGGGAGTACAACAATTACTTCTGGTGGCAATCTTTAGCGCAACAAGGTTATATCGTAGTTTCTGTAGACGCTAGAGGAACTGGATACAGAGGAAGAGACTTTAAACACAGTACTTATTTACAATTAGGAAAATACGAGACTGAAGATCAAATAGCAGCAGCAAAAAATTTAGGTAACAGAACTTATATTGATTCAGAAAGAATTGGAATCTTTGGTTGGAGTTATGGCGGATATATGTCATCTCTTTGTATTACAAAAGGTGCTGATGTATTTAAAGCTGCAATTGCTGTTGCTCCTGTAAGTAACTGGCGCTTTTATGACAATATCTACACAGAAAGGTTCATGAGAACTCCACAAGAAAATGGTGAAAATTACGACATCAACTCTCCTATCGACCATGTAGATAAATTAAAAGGAAATTACTTACTTATTCACGGAACTGCTGATGATAATGTACATTTTCAAAATGCGGTTGAAATGGTAGATGCACTACAAAAAGCTGATAAGCAATTTGATTTTATGGCATACCCAAATAAAAACCATGGTATTTATGGAGGTAAAACACGTTTAAATCTATATAATAAAATGACTACATTCTTATTAAATAATTTATAAAACAACAACTATGAAAGTAATTGTATTTGCTTTACTAATCTTCACTTCCAGTGTTTCTATTGCACAAGCAACCAATAAGATTAATTGGATGACATGGAACGAGATGACTGCTCTACGAGAAACGGATTCTGTTAAGAAAAAGATATTTGTAGATTTTTATACTGGATGGTGCGGGTGGTGTAAGAAAATGGATGCTACAACATTTGCAGACCCTAATATTGTAGCGTACATGAATCAAAATTTTTATGCAGTAAAATTTGATGCGGAAACTAGAGACACAATTGTCTTTAATAACCACACATTCGTAAATACTGATCCTACATTTGTAAAAAAATCTCCAAATGCAAGAGGACGTACACATTGGTTTGCTCAATCTCTATTAGAAAGCCAATTATCTTACCCTTCTTATGCCATGCTTGATGAAAAATTTACAAGATTAATGATTTGGAAAGGCTATAAAAAACAAGATGAATTAATTGGTATTTTAGTGTTTTTTGCAACAAACCAATATAAGTATTATCATAATTTCTTGAACGAACAATGGCAAAAATCTTTGCAACAACAGCAAGGAAAAGTTCAATCTGGACAATAGAATTAGCTCAAATGTGCTTTAATGCCAATCTTTTGATTATGCCATCACCAACTCCCATTTTAGGGACAATCATATTGGTTGAGCCGGCTGATTTCATTACGAATAGATATATTTCTCCTGCAAAAATAATTACATCAGCTCGATTTGGTTTCAGGTTAAATTTTTCAATCCTTTCTTCAAATTCAAATGAAGCCATCAATTTAACAAATTCTTCTATTTCATTGTAAGAAATGAAATCGTGAGGCTTATTACTAATCTCTTTAAATATTTTAGTAATACTCCCTCCGGAACCTACCGAAACCACATTGTCGTTTACTTTAACAATACTGTTAATAAAATCTTTTAATTCGTTCCAAACCTTATCTTTAACTGTTGATTCCAGTAATCTTACAGCTCCAACTTTAAACGATCTAGATTTAACCCGTTGTCCATTTTTTAATAAAGTAATTTCAGTACTTCCACCTCCAACGTCCACATATAAATACGTTTTTTTAACAGATAGTCCTAAAGTTTTCCAATTGGAAAAAATTAGAGATGCTTCTTCTTCGCCAGATATTAAATCAATAAAAACTTCCGACTTAGAATTAATAAAGTCTCTTACCTCAATACCATTTTTTGCTTCACGCATTGCAGATGTTGCACAAGCTCTATAATCTACTACTTCATTGACTTCCATTAATAATTTAAAAGACTTTATAACCTTTAACAACTTTTCACTTTTATCATCTAGGATTCTACCTTCTTTAAAAACATCTTCTCCTAAACGAAGCGGCACTTTCAATAATAAAAACTTTTGGTACTTAACTACGCCATTTTTAATAACAACTCGTTTTATCAATAATCGAATTGCATTCGAACCTATGTCTATTGCAGCTAATTTCATATAGTATTCATTTATCAAAACACAGCGTACATACTCTATATAGATACGTCTATAAAATAAAACGAAATCTATACTGTTATAAGGCTAAATATAGGTATATTTATAGTCTAATGTTATATCTAGCACCTAACTAGGTAAAATATTTATTGTCATTTATGTTATTGGACAACAAGAAGTTTATATTTGGAAAGCACTTATTAAAATTACCCATGGTTAGTACATCACCATGGATTGTGCAATTCATTTAACACGATTATTATGAAGAAAATTTTTGCAATAACTATAACCACTCTCCTATTAATCAATGCAATAGGTCAGGTAAATGTAACTAAACCTGATAAAAAAGCACTGAAAATAGCTCAAATAAATTTATCAAAGGAAAATTTCAATGAAGCATTTAACATGTTTTCTACACTCTATAATAAATACCCTAAAAATTCTGAAGTGTTATTTGGAATTGGTGTTTGTAAACTAAACAAGAGAGGTGAGGAAAAAAATGCACTACCAATATTAATTGAAGCCTATAGAAACGGAAATAAAAATGAGGATATTTTATTCTATTTAGGAAAGGCATATCATATTCACCACAAATTTGATGAAGCTCAATCTTCTTTCGAGGAATATAAAACCAATAATAAAAATTCAATACCTATAGCTGAAATAGACAGACTTATTGAAATGGCAATCAACGCAAAAAAACAAATTCTAAACCAAAGAAACATAGAAATAGTAAACATTGGATCTACAATTAACACGGCAAGTGAAGAGTCTGTACCGGTAATTTTACCAAATGGGAAGGGAATGTTCTTTACCTCAAGAAGAGAAGGTGGCTTTTCTGACGAGAAAGATTACTATGGGAATTATTTTCAAGATATTTATTTTTCTGAATACAAAGACCATAAATGGCAGACCGTTTTTAATGAAAAAACCTTTAATTCAAAACTAAACGATGGCTGTGTTAGTATCTCTCATGATGGTTCGACACTAATCAGTTACATTGTTTCTGACAAGGGTTCAAAAAATACACTTTCGACTAACAGTGACTTGCACTACTCGAACTACAGTGATTCTACATTGTGGACTTCACCAATAAACTTTGGACCCAGCATTAATAGTGAATATCAAGAAATGAGTGCGTGTTTCTCTTTGGACAAGAAAACGCTCTACTTCTCTTCAAACAGACCTGGAGGTTACGGAGGCTTTGATCTTTACAAAGCAAAACAACTACCAAACGGGGCTTGGGGAACAGCGGTCAATCTAGGACCAATAATAAATACTAAACACAATGAAGATGCTCCTTTTATGCATGCAGATGGAGAAACCTTCTACTTTTCTTCAGAAGGACATTCCACAATGGGAGGCTTTGATATATTTAAATCCTATGAAAGAGCAAATAAATATTGGAGTACGCCTGTAAATATAGGATACCCAATCAACACAGTAGAAAATGACATCTATTTTACTATCAGTGAAGATAATAAAACGGCCTATTATTCTTCCGATCGACAAGGTAGCTTGGGAGGGCAGGATATATTTAAAATTAAAATGTTTGACGCAGCTAACTATCAGGAAGTAATTCACTGTAGTATTTTTAATAAACAAGAAAAAAAAGCTGTAAATGCTAAAATTACATTAATTGACGAGGTCAGTCATACATTAAAGGGTATTTACCGACCTAACGGTTCAGGACAATTCATTATGGTAATTCTTCCTGGAGTCGACTATCAGATTGCTATTGAAGCAGAAGGCTACAACTCTAGAATTTTACACATGAACTTTCCTGAAAGCACAGATTTGTATACAAACTATGAGTTTAATTTAGTAAAGAAAGAATTCAAACAGCAATAATATCTTTACATAAAAAATAAGATTCTCAGGTCTCACACTTTTTTTTCTGTCCAATTATCTTGAATCCAGCTTTTGCTGTTTCTAATTTTGTTATTACAGTAATGTAACCAATAGTATTTATGAGTAAAACAAACAGCTACTCCACAATTGAATTTAGATATGAAATTAGAATAAAAGAATGAAACAACTATACATAATACGCCACGGAGATTCACCATATATACAAGGAGGAGATGATTTTGAAAGGCCACTAAGCGAAATGGGGAGGTATGATGCTATCAATATTGGGCTGCATTTAAACGAAGATTACCCTCAGCCCTCTTATATACTATCAAGTGCTGCCAAAAGAGCAATTACAACAGCAAGAATAATTGGTGGAGAATTAGAATTTGACACTACAAAAATTACTTCGGTTAAAAGCTTACATAATGCTCCTATGGAAACAGTATTGGAGGAAATAAACCAAATATCCGAAAATCATGAATGTATAATGGTATTAGGGCATAACCCGGGATTGAGTATACTAGCATCTTATTTAACAGGTGAAAACTTTAATTTGGAAACTTGTAATACTGTTTTATTGAATGTGGAAATAGATGAATGGACTGAATTGTCAAAAGACACATGCACAGTTAAGCAATATATTGCTCCTTAACTATTAATTGCATCAATTATCTCTTGACTTAAAGGTTCTACTTTGGATCCAAATACTTGAACCAGTTTTCCTTCTTCATCGATGAGGTATTTTTGAAAATTCCATTTGACTTTAGATTCCTCTACCCCATTCAATTCCTTTCTAGTTAACCAACTGTAAAGCGGGTGAATCTTATCTCCTTTTACATTTACCTTTTCGGTAATTGGAAAAGTAACACCATAGTTCTTAGTACAAAATGCTTTTATTTCTTTGTTGGTTCCAGGTTCCTGATGCATAAATTGGTTACACGGTAAACCAATGATGACTAAGTTCTCTATATTTTGCTCATACAACGTCTGCAAGCCCTCATATTGCGATGTATAACCACATTTAGAAGCCACGTTTACTAATAACATTTTCTTTCCCTTATAATCTTCTAAATTAATTTCCTTCCCATCTATACAGGTTATAGAAAAATCATAAACAGTAGATGGTGTCTGTGTAAAAAAGAAAAATAGCAAAAATGAAAGCATAAGTTAGGTTTTAAAGGTGATATGGTAAAAGTAATTTAATTCAATAAAAAAAACCGAAATCATTACAATTTCGGTTTTTTTTAAAATCTTGTATATTAATTAAAACTATTCCGTTGGCGGAACTAATAAACCATCGCAATCGAAAGATACTTCTATTAAATCTTCAGTAATTACATCATAATCAGCTTGAGAAACTTCTTCTCCCGCCTCTTTCGCGTCGTCTAAGAAATGCTTTTGCAGTTCGATACTTGTTGTATCTACTTGACCAACACCATTCATAATGACTTCATATCCTGCAGGGGTATCTGTTGGAATACCAAAATGGTTTCTAAAAATTACTCGAATAGTACTACCGTCTTCTTTTACTACCGTAATCCAACATCCAGCTTTTTTGCATACCTCAGAGATTTCTGCTTTTACTAAACCTTCGAATGTACCTGTTTCCATAACGCTATTATACATTTCATCAACCGATGACCACTCCGTTAATTCAAATTCATTGTTTCCAAAAAACTGTAATCCATTAATCATAATAACTCCTTCTTCAAGAACATCTTCATCTATTGTTTCTTCTTTTGTTTCTTCTTTTGCTTCCTCTTTTACTTCTCCGCAAGATGTAAATGTTGCTGCTAATGCTATAGATAAAGAATAAATTATTTTTTTCATGTGATTTGGTTTTAATTTAGAAGCAAATATAGGAACACGTAACCTTATAATCAATAGTAAATTGTATATTATCTTATGTTTTGCTGTTCAATCCACTTATGATACTCCCTTGAATAAACATTATGCTGTTCCAACGTTTTAGAAAAATTGTGATATCCTGTATATTCTGGTTTCGCACACATAAAGAAATATTCGTGTAATTCATAATTTAATACAGCATCGATCGTTTGAAGTTCTGGTATTGATATCGGTCCAGGTGGTAAACCTAGGTGTTTATAGGTATTGTATGGTGATTCTACTTCTAAATGCCTATACAACAGCCTTCTTAAAGTAAAATCTCCGACAGCGTACTTAACAGTTGGATCTGCTTGTAGCTTCCACTCATTTTTCAATCTGTTTATATACAGACCGGCAATTTTTGCTTGTTCATCAAATTTTACTTTTTGTTCCTCGTAAACGATAGAAGCCAATATGGTAATTTCTGACTGACTAAGGTTTAAATCAGCAGCTTTTTGCGTTCTCGAAGCGTTCCAAAAAATTTTATAACAACTCGCAAGTTTCTGAATGAATTGTTCTGGAGTAATATCAGAATAACATTCATACGTATTTGGCATAAAGAAAGTTGGGAATGTTTGTTTCGTAAAACCATAGTGTCTAATAATAGAATCGTTATTAAAAATAGCACTCAAAGAAGCTGAATCTGCATTAATAAATGAAGCTACAACTCCTGCTACATCTTCTATCGTACGCACATTGTTTATTACAACATTTACGATAACTCTTTTTTGAATAGCTGGATTGGCATAAAAATGAATATTATTTACCAATGAATTATAGGTATCCCACTCCTTTTCAATTTTTAATTTACCTGAAGGAATTTTCTCATCCTGATATCCTTTATGGTTAACCAAAATAATAAAATCAGAACTACTTTCAATAAAACCTGAACTTTGAAGCACTTCACCAAGATCCGCGTAAGACATTTCTGATGAAATTGGAAGGTCAAACCCACTTTCTGTAGGTGTATTCCTTATTTGGTATACTTTAAAATAGGGATATCCAAAATATCCAGCTATACCAAGAACAACAATTAATACAACAAGCTTTTTCACAAAGCAAAAGTAAGCAATTTATGAAATCTTTCTCATTCTTAAACTTTCAGGAGTAACTTCTAAATACTCATCTTCTTTGATGTACTCCATAGCTTCTTCCAATGAAAATTTAACTTTAGGTGCAATTTTTTCTGCTTCATCCGTTCCGGACTTACGCATATTTGTCAATTGTTTTCCTTTGGTAATGTTTAGTTCTAAATCAGTATCACGAGAATGCTCTCCAATTACCATCCCTTTGTAAGTTTTCTCACCTGGCTCCAAAAAGAAACGACCTCTATCTTGTAATTTATTCACAGAATAAGCTAAAACTTGGCCTTGTTCTAAAGCTACTAAAGCTCCCTTGTTTTTTCCAGCAATATCTCCTTTAATGGGACCATACTCTCTAAATCGGTGTGTCATAACAGCTGTGCCAGATGTTGCAGTATGAGCTGCATTGTCTTCATTATACCAGGTAACTGTGCCACCAACAGTAATTTCTGTAACAAATGGAAGGAAACATGAGTTAGTATTTTCACAGCCTGGAGTTG
>ENA-OSET01001063-OSET01001063.1-sediment-metagenome-genome-assembly--contig:-NODE-1063-length-29429-cov-7.658013_pt1 | contig 29429 bp, 36 predicted proteins | sample MGYA00237882_ERZ534229 | MGnify/ENA primary metagenome ERZ534229 (study PRJEB26408, sample SAMN06266212) | sediment metagenome | isolation source: Hudson Canyon methane seep mesocosm | place... | reverse complement strand
TATCAAAATTTCAGGATGTGAATTCTTACAACTTCCAACAAATCCAACAGATCACAAAGCCATTCTAGAAAAATGTCTCAAAGCAGAACAAGGTGCAATCGTTAATTGGAATAAAATTTGTCAAATGACATTTGGAAAAGATCCAGTTACATATGATATAGCAAAAGACATTCTTGCTGAAGAGATTGAACATGAGTCATGGTTCTTAGAGTTAATCTATGGAAGACCATCAGGACACATGAGAAGAAAGTATTCTGGAGAAAGACCACACACTGGAAAACATTCTAGAGCATTAGATATGGCATAAATGCCAAATCATTTTCTTTATTTTTTAAAATTTGTGATTTAATTGAAGACAAATAGTTAACATGATTTGTTTTATTACGGTTAAATAGAAAAATCACCTAAGATAATCATGGTAAAACAAATTAGTCTGGACGCATGGCAAATTCAACAGTTATCAGATCTATTAAAAAAGGGATCAGATATTGTTGCAAAAACAAACAGACCAATAATTTTGTACAGACAAACCCTAGATGAAGAGGATGAATCATATGAAGAAATTGTATGCAGTCTTACCAACGGATATGTTATTGAACAAATGGTCACATCAGGAGGAATTCTTGTCCCAAGTTTCCACCAACAATTTGTTTTTAGAATTGAAGAATATCCACAAGAATTGTTAAGAAAAAGTAAAGATCGCTTTTTAGAAATGATTGATTTTCTTCAAGAGCAATTGAAATAGCCTCATAAGTATATAAAGACCGTAAAATCCATCACTCTTGCATGCAACTATTAGAATTTCAAGCAAAAGAGCTTTTTCGAGAATATGGAATCAGTCTATTAGATAGCATATCCTCAACTAATATTGAAGAAGGCAGAAAACATGCAAAAGAATTAGGATATCCATTTGTAATTAAAATTCAAGTTCCCGTAGGAGGCAGGGGCAAGGCAGGTGGCATTCAAAAATGTCAAAATGACGATGAATTTGACATCAAATACCCACAAGTCATGGATTTAGAAATCAAAGGGGAAAAGGCACGTGCAATTTTACTAGAAAAAATGGCAGATATTAAAAAAGAATTATACCTATCAATATTTCTAAATCGTTCAAAAAGATGCTATACAATTATTGCATCAGCAGAAGGAGGAGTTGAAATTGAATCAGTTAAAAGTCAAATTATCAAAGAAATTGGCCTAGGGGACGTGTCAGATGAAGTTGCAAAAGAAGTTGCAAAAGAAATGGGTTTAGATGGAATAACAGCAGATGGATTAGTAGATACGCTAAAAAAATTATCAAAATTAACAATTGAGAAAGAAGCTGAACTTGTAGAAATTAATCCACTAGCAATCATGCAAGATGACACAGTCATGGCATTAGATGGCAAATTTGTGACAGACGATAATGCAAATTTCAGACATGATGAATTACAAAAGTATCAAGAAAAAACAGAGATAGAAGAACAAGCTGAAAAAAGTGGATTTTCATTAGTAGAATTAGATGGAGACATAGCAGTTGTCGGTAACGGAGCAGGACTTGTGATGTCCACACTAGACATGTTGTCTGATAACGGTGGAAAACCAGCATGTTTCTTAGATGTTGGCGGCGGTGCCACTACAGAATCAGTTTATGAAGCATTAACTTTGATCAGTAAATTAGACAGAGTGAAAGGAATTTTAGTAAATCTCTACGGAGGAATTGTAAAAACCACAGTTGTTGCTGAAGCGTTTCTTAAAGCATACGAAAATAATTTAATTGACTTACCAGTATTTTCAAGACTAAAAGGTACGGAATCAGAAAAAGCAAAAGAGATGCTAAAAGATTCTAGAACCAACATATTTGATTCAATTGAAGAAGCAATTAATGCAGCAGTGATGGGGACAAAATAATGGCAAATATTTTTGAATTACTTAAAGGAAAACCAGAAGATTCAGATTATAACAAAAAAGGAGTAATTGTACAAGGAATTACGGGAGCATATGGCTCAATACATACAAAACAAATGATAGCCTATGGGACTAACGTAATTGCAGGCGTAACTCCAGGTAAAGGAGGTCAAAAATTTGAAGATACAGTTCCAATATATAATTCGATGCAAGAAGCAGTAGATGCAACAAATGCAAAAATCTCAATTATTTTTGTTCCAGCAAAATTCTTCTTATCAGCAGCAAAAGATGCATTAAATTCTGGAATTAAATTACTTGTTGCAATTCCAGAACACGTACCAATTAGAGATACAATGGAAGCACTGGATTTAGCAAAACAAAAAGGTGCAGTGATTATTGGTCCAAATACTCCAGGAATCATGATTCCAGAATTAATCAAGATTGGAATTATGCCACCAATGCCATTTAAAGCTGGAAAAATAGCAGTGCTATCAAAAAGTGGAACATTACTTTATGAAATTTCTGATGCATTAACTAATGCAGGGTTTGGACAATCAATTACAATTGGAATTGGAGGAGATCCAGTTAACGGTACAAGATTAATTGATGCATTTGAAATGATTAAAGATATTTCAGATTTAGAAGGAGTGGTGATCGTAGGGGAAATTGGAGGAGACTCAGAAGAAATGTTAGCTCAAAAAATTATAGATTTAGGATTTAACAAACCAGCCGTAGCATATATTGCTGGAAGAGCAGCACCAAAAGAAAAACGAATGGGGCATGCAGGGGCAATAGTAATGGGAACATATGGTTCAGCAGAATCCAAAGTATCCATGTTTAACAAAGCAAACATTCCAGTGGCAAAGAGACCAGCAGAAGTGCCGGTATTATTAGCAGGAAAGATGGAAAATAGATTAGAATAAAAGGAAGAGATTGAGGAGAAAATTAAATGCCAATTACAGACCCTGAAAAGAAACGCATTGCTCAGCAAGCACGATTAGTTATGAGAATATGCTTCAAATGCGGTTGCAGAAATGACATAGGGGCTACAAGATGCAGAAAATGTAGAAATCCATACTTGAGATTAAAGAATAGAAATCTCGGCGTTAAGAAATAGAATTAAAGAAGCATCAATCTTTCGCGGTATTCCATAATTGCATATTTTAAAGCAGATTCATTTTTTACAACAAAAGATTTTGCTGCACCAGGATCATCTATTTCTTCTAAAAATAATTGCAAATCATCAGGCAACTCCTCATTCATTTGAAATAGAATCCTACCTGCATCAATGTAGTGACCTAAATTATTTGCAGAATCAAATGCCAAATTCATTCTATCAATTAGAGCATCAAATTCTTTTAGAGATATGAAGAATATTGTGATAATTAATACAAAAAGGTTAGGTAATTACAAAATATCAAAAAAACTAAAGATAGAAAACCAAGTGGTTTCATAAAATATTTGGACTGGTCGTCTAGTTTGGTTTGGATGACGCACTCACACTGCGTAAGGAAGAAATTCCCGCAAAGGTCGTGGGTTCAAATCCCATCCGGTCCATTTCAATTATTCTATTTTATTAATCAAATATTTACAAACAATGAAAATTCAAAATAACTATATGACATGAGGAATTAATTAAAAAAATGTCACTGTACAACCACATTCCAATTAATTTCAAACAAGCTGAATTAATTGAAAAAGATAATGCACATTTTTACCAAACACCAACTGGAGAAACTTATCCATCAATTACAACAATATTACATGAAACAATGGCCAATGAAAAAAAAGAAAGTTTACAAAATTGGAAAGAACAAGAAATAGCATCAGGACTATAATTCTCTAAATCATTTCTTATTTCATACACCTGAAAAATACTCTTGAATAAGTTAAAAGAAGGCAGCCAATAACTAATTTTATAACCTGACTTCTTCAATTCATATAACAACTTAATATCCTTAGACTCAATAATAATTCTTTGCTTTGAAATGGTTTCTTTTGTAATTGAATCTAATCTTGTAATAACAGATGAGACATTAGAAGAATTTAGATTCTTTAAATCAACCCAAAAATACATATCATTATTATTAATCTTTGAAAGATAAACAATAAGAGAGTTACCCTTAAAACTACCATGATGCCTAACATCAAACAAGGATTTATCAGACTCAAAAAAAACATCTAACTCAACTCCATTATATTTAACAGATAAATCATTGGCGATTTGATGGTCTAATACTCTATGTGCCCAATATTTATTTGAATGATTGTAAAAAATTGGGACACTCTTCTCATATATAGAAGAATTATAAAACACTAAATATAGAACAACAACTATTAAAACACTAAATAAAATCTTATTCCTCATAATTTAATAATTTAAATATCTGTCAAATGAATGTTGTAAAAACATCTCAGCTTCAGACACAATACTACTATCATTAAAATTACTTTCAATAAACTTATTATATTTTATAGAAAAAGCAGAATTACCATCTTCTTTAATCATACCATAACCACTACCAAAACAGTAAAAAATAAATCCAAAATTATTGCCTAAGATATCTGCACCAAAATAATCATTATCAACATTAATATCCATCTGATTCAAAATAGTAGGAGCAATATCAAGATGAGAAGATAAAGAACTCCACTCATTTCCTTGATAATTTGCATCTAAAACTTCACCATACCAAAGCATAGGAATTTTAAATCTTTCTTTTTGTGCAAATCTTCTTTTGATAGGAGAATTATGGCTATGATCGGCAACAATTACAAATAAGGTATTGGCATACCAATCCTCATTTTTAACACTTTCCATAAAATCACCCAAACATTTATCGGTATAAGCAACTGAATTTACATATTCATCCTGTTTACTATTGAAAGATAGTTTATGCTCAGCAGGAAAATCATAAGGAGAATGAGAGCTAATTGTGAAAAGTGTACTCATAAATGGCTGAGGCAAATCATTCAATTCTTCTTTAAATTGAGTAAACATATACTCATCATGCACCCCCAAACTACCTGAATTCAAATGCTTAAAATCAGCACCATCTTTTACTTTATCAAATCCTTGGGAAAGCAAATACCCTTTAATATTCCCATAAGTTAGTTGTCCTCCAAAAAAATAAGATGAATGATAATCAGTTAAGGATTTATTCAATGACGGTAACTTTCTAGCTTTATCTGTTTGATTAATAATATATGCATGCGGCAATACTGGAAAAGAAGAAAAAATAGAACTCATTGCTTGGTCAGAAGTCCAACCATTAGAATAAAAGTTAGAAAACAGTAAACCCTCTTTTTCAAGTGCTTTAAAGTTAGGAGTAATTCCTTTAAGTCCACCTAAGCTTTCAATATTATCGGCTGACCAACTTTCCAAAAGAACAAAAACAATATTTGGTGTTTTAGTACTTAAAACATAAGTAGTAGAATCGCTTTCATTTTTTAAGCTATTCATAAATTCATCTACTTTTTCTTGAGGGTATTTTTTATAAGGATTTCCTTTAAAATTGCTTTTATTCTTAAGGATGTTCTGCAATAAATTCCAATTCGGATTTACAGCCACATCATTTACTATTATAGTGTTTGAAAAATAAGCATCACTCAAATTTATTGGTATTTCTTGCCAGCCTCCCCTTACAATTAAAAGTAAAACGCCTAAAACCAATGGTAGTTTTACTAATTTGTACGCAAACTGCTTTACATTATATTTTGTTGCAATAAAATACTGATGCACATAAACCGAATAAATTTTAACAAAAACTATTGCAATTAAGAGTGCAATAAGCATTGTAATGTAGTTTGCAATAGATCCAGTAGCAAAAACTTCTGATGGATTTTCAAAATGACTCAAAGCAGTAAAATTAAGTTTCGTTCCCCACTCAGCATAAAGCGAGATTTCTCCACCTATTATCAGTGCAGAAACCACTATAAAAAAAGCATTTATCCAATAAATGATACCACTAATAAAAGTATTGATCCTTTTGCTTAACGATAAGGAATTAAAAAATAAAAACAAAACAATTACTACTGATAAGTATCCAATAAACGAAATATCTAATCCAAATGATTTTGGGAAAATCTGAAGTAATTCATTTGAAGAAATTTTAGAGAATTCCTCTAAATAATTAGCAATAAAAAACAAGCGATTTACAAAAAAGTAAAACAACCAAAAAACAAATAATTTTATGAAGTATTTTAAATTATTCATCAGCAAAAAGCTCATTAATATTTCCATAAGAATTTTCCAATCTTGTTGAAATACCTTCTTTACTTATCCATTCTACTTTTGTAATTCCTTCTTCTAATTGAGGAATTAAATTAGCAGTGAAATTAGTTTTCATTTTAAACCAATAAGTTCTTTTAAGTATTGCAACTCCATTCATTTCATATGTATGATAAGTATCTTTTAAGGTTTTAATAATTACTAAATTATCAACTCCACATTCCTCCTCAACTTCACGAATTGCGCATTCATTTATATTTTCACCAACCTCCAATTTTCCTTTTGGCAAATCCCATTTATCATTTCTAAAAATCATAAGAAGTTGATTTTTACTATTATATACCAATCCACCTGCCGCTTCAATTAGGATATAATCAGCTTTAAAAGATTCCCAATTATCTGTGATAATTTTAGGCTCGTTATTGATGTAAACTTTATATTTTTGCATTATGATATACGATATTGACATTGCCAAACAAGTAGCAAAATCATTACTGCAAATAAACGCAATTATTTTACAACCTAACAATCCTTTTAAATGGGCTGCAGGTTGGAATTCTCCAATCTATTGTGATAACAGAAAAACACTTTCTTACCCTGAGATTAGAACGCATATTAAGCAAGGGTTAGCTGCAATTGTGAAAAACCATTATAAAGGAGCAAATGTAATAGCTGGTGTTGCTACTGCTGGAATTCCTCATGGAGCATTGGTTGCTGAGGAGTTAGGATTACCGTTTATATATGTAAGGTCAAAAGCAAAAGAGCACGGAAAACAAAATCAAATTGAAGGATATTTTGAAGAAGGACAATCAGTAATACTTGTTGAAGATTTAATTAGTAGCGGTAAAAGTAGTCTTGATTCTGCTCAAGTTTTAAAAGATGCTGGAATGAATGTCAAAGGTATGGTTTCCATATTTACTTATGGATTTGATGCTGCAGCTGAAAACTTTAAAAAAGCAGAATGCGAATATGTGTCATTATGCGATTACAGCACTTTATTGCCAATAGCAAAAGAGCAACAATATGTTGAAGAATCGGATTTATCTGTACTTAATGAGTGGAGAGATAACCCCGCAATCTGGAAAAAATAAATTATGGCTACATTCAAATCACCTGAGGTAATAGTAAACAGAACTGCTGAGGATTTCTTTACAAAAATTGGAGACTTAAACAATTTAAAAGAAATAATGCCTTCACAAATTGAAGATTTTGAAAGCACAGCTACTACTTGTTCTTTTAAAATGAAAGGAATGCCAAAATTATATTTAGAAATTGGAGAAAAAATTGAGCATTCTAAAATATCATTAACTGCAAAAGACAGTCAAGTTCCATTTTCATTAGATTGCTTTATTACTGAAAAAGGGGAGCAATGCCAAGCAAGATTAGAAATTAATGCTGAACTGAATATGATGATGAAAATGATGGTTGAAAAACCACTTACTCAGTTTTTAGATGTTTTAGCAAGTAAAATGCAGAATTTCTAAAACAGCATTTTAACTTCTTGTAAATTAAATTCTTTTAAGGAGTTTTCAGTTTCAATTTGCAACAAACCACTTTTAGTTACTCCTCTTATAATTCCCATAAATTTTTGATTATTACTTTCAAAAGTTGCAACTTTATCTTTCTGAAATAAATTTGACAGATACTCCTCCTGTAAATCAGAATTTAACCTGTAATTTTCCAATCTAAGTTGCAGTGCATTAAGCAAACTATATTTAACATCTGAAATGTTTATTGTTGCACCTAATTCCTTTTGAACTGATGTAGCTGAAGGGTAAAACTTAGTAAACTCAATCTGATTTATATTTAACCCAATTCCAATTACAGTATGGGTTATTCTGTTTTTAGAAATTAAATTTTGAATCAGAATTCCAGCAATTTTACATTTGTTAACCAAAATATCATTTGGCCATTTTATTTGAGAATCTATATCATAACTTTTTAAACAATCCATTACCGCTAAAGAAGATAAAATATTTAAATCAAACTGATTATCAATAGAAATATTTGACTCAATTACTGCTGATAACAATAAGTTTTCACCTCTACTACTCTCCCATTCTTTCCCTCTTTGTCCCTTACCTCCAGTTTGAAAATCAGCAGTAACAACCAATCCCTCTTTAAAAACAGCTGTACTCTTAAGCTCCAAAGCATAAGAATTTGTTGAACCTGCCTGCTTTAAGATTATGTTATTATCAGTAAACAAATCAGTAAAAATTAATCAGAATTTATTAGTTTAAAAAATGTATTTTTGCAATCGCAAATTTAAAAATATATATGGCTAAAAAAATTGATGCAACAAATATTCTGTTAGAGAACATAATTAACGCAATTCAGGATGTTAAAGGGAAAGAGATTATCTCCTTAGATTTAAGAAAAATTGATTCAGCTATCTGCAAATATTTTGTAATTTGCACAGGCACATCTAACACGCATGTTAATTCTATTGAAAGTAATATAAAAAAAACAATTTCAAGAGATTTAGGTGAAAAACCATTTCATATTGAAGGTAATAATATTGGCGAATGGGTTTTAATGGATTACTCTGATATTATTGTGCATGTTTTTCAGGAAACAACAAGAGCATTTTACAACATTGAGGATTTTTGGGGAGATGCCAAATTTAAAAATTATAAAGAGGAAGAATAAACTATGAGTGACAAAAAGAAAACAAATTTACCAGGAGGATTAAAAGGGTTTAAATTCAAAATATATTGGATTTATGCCTTAATTTTTGTATTTTTTATTGGCTTGAACTTTATGGGGACTGAAGTTACCAAACCAACAAATTGGCAGGAATTCAATCAGAACATGCTCCAAACCCAAAAGGTTGAAAAAGTAGTAATTGTAAATAAAGAAAAGGCCTATATTCATATTAAAAAGGAATTTCTATATGAAGAACAATTTAAAGAAGTAAGCAAAAGAACATTTGGTGATGCGCTAAATCTAGGACCTCACTACTATTTTGAAATAGGATCAGTTGAAACCTTTAGCAACAACCTAAAAGAAGCACAAAGTGAATTTGATAATGAAGAAAAGATATCGCCATTTTATGAAACCAGAAAAGATGTATTTGGAGATATTTTAGGCTGGATTTTACCTTTAGCTTTCTTTATTTTCATTTGGCTTTTTATTATGAAAAGAATGGGTGGAGGTGGTGCTGGAGGTGGTGGCCAAATCTTCAACATTGGAAAAACAAAAGGGAAATTAGTTGATAAAGCAGATATTAAAGTTTCATTTAAAGATGTTGCAGGTTTAGAAGGTGCAAAAGAAGAAATCACTGAAATAGTTGACTTTTTAAAATCACCTGAAAAATACACCAAACTTGGAGGTAAAATACCTAAAGGAGCATTATTAATAGGCCCTCCAGGAACAGGAAAAACTTTACTTGCCAAAGCTGTTGCTGGTGAAGCTAAAGTTCCTTTCTTCTCCTTATCTGGTTCTGACTTTGTAGAAATGTTTGTAGGTGTTGGAGCAAGCCGTGTTCGTGATTTATTCAAGCAAGCTAAAGAAAAATCCCCTGCTATTATCTTTATTGATGAGATTGATGCAATTGGTAGAGCTAGAGGTAAAAATGCTATGACTGGTAGTAATGACGAGAGAGAAAATACTCTTAATCAGCTACTTACTGAAATGGATGGATTTGGAACTAACTCTGGAGTAATTGTAATGGCTGCAACAAATAGAGCTGATGTACTTGATAAAGCACTTACAAGAGCTGGGAGGTTTGATAGACAAATATTTGTTGATTTACCTGATTTATTAGAGCGTAAAGCAATTTTTGAAGTTCACTTAAAACCTATCAAACTCTCGGAGAGTATGGATATTAATTTCTTAGCAAGACAAACACCAGGATTTAGTGGTGCTGATATTGCTAATGTTTGTAATGAAGCGGCACTTATTGCTGCAAGAAAATCAAAGAAAAAAGTGGAGAAACAAGATTTCTTAGATGCAGTTGATAGAATCATTGGAGGATTGGAAAAGAAATCAAAAATTATTTCTCCTAACGAGAAGAAAACGATTGCTTACCATGAGGCAGGACATGCAACAGTAAGTTGGATGTTAGAGTACGCTTCTCCCCTAGTAAAAGTAACTATTGTTCCTAGAGGAAAATCATTAGGAGCTGCCTGGTACTTACCAGAAGAAAGACAATTAACAACTACCGAACAAATGCTTGATGAAATTTGTGCTGCTATGGGAGGGAGAGCTGCTGAAGAAGTTTTCTTTGGTAGAATTTCAACTGGTGCTTTATCTGACCTTGAAAAAGTAACAAAAATGGCTTACGCTATGGTAAGTATGTATGGCTTAAGCAAGGAAGTAGGAAATATCTCTTATTACGATTCTTCAGGGCAACAATCTGGTTTTACTAAACCATATTCTGAGGAAAGAGCTCAGCTAATTGACAAAGAAGTAAGTAGAATATTAGAAGAGGAATATACTAGAGCTAAAGAAGTACTAACTAGCAATAAAGATAAAGTTGAAAAACTTGGTGCTGAATTATTAGAAAAGGAAGTGATCTTTAAAGCTGATTTAGAAACTATATTTGGAGCTAGAAAATGGAAATCATATGAGGAAGAACAGCTTATAAAGTTAGATGATGAAAAAGCTGAATCTGACAAAAAAGCTAAAAAGGAAGTTGTAGTAGAAAAGAAAGAGAATACAACTGAGGTTAAAGAAGAATAAGATGATAAAGATTCTTAGCACTAACAATCCTAATAAAGCTGAAATAACAAAACAAATGTTAGAAGAAAACAATATTAATGTTGTACTACTAAATAAGCAAGATTCATCATATAATATGTTTGGTGCAATTGAATTGTTTGTTCCTGAAAACCAAGAAGAGAATGCAACTGCTATACTTAAAGAAATAGAAGATGAACGAAACGCTTAAAAGAGCTTTATCTGGATTAGTTTATGTGCTTATAATGTGGAATGGAACGTTCTATTCTGAACTCTCTTTTCATATTCTTTTTGCAGTTATTTTTTTAGTGTGTCTTTATGAAATGTACAAGCTCAGAAAAGGTAAAACTAAAATTCTGGCCTTTCTGTATATCTTAATTCCACTCGCTTTAGTTCATAAAATTAATCCATACATAATTCTTTTCATGTTTGTTCTCACTTGGACCTTTGATACCTTTGCCTATTTGGTAGGTATAAGATTTGGAAAACATAAAATAATGCCTTCTATTTCCCCTAAAAAATCTTGGGAAGGCTTTGTGGGAGGGTTTATATTTACAATAATCTCTGCTTATCTTACGGTAAGCTATTTTCCAAGCATAGAACTTAATTTACTAACCAACAAATATGCATTTTGGCTGGTCAGCACATTGAGTTTTCCAAGCATAGAGCTTAATCACGCAATAGGCATTAGCATATTTCTACCGTTCACTGCTACTCTTGGAGATTTTATAGAATCACATTACAAAAGACAAGCAGGCGTAAAAGATTCTGGGAATTTTATTCCAGGACATGGAGGGATGCTTGACAGAATGGATGCTTTTATGATTACCATCCCAGTATTATACATTTACTTACATATCATTTAATATGAAATTACACAAAGAAGGAACCGTAACCCTAATACTTGAAATTTTAGTTTTTAGTTTATTCAACTATTTAGCTTACACTTATGCAAGCAAATATATAGCCTGTTTTACTTCTATAGTTACTGGCTTTCTATTCATTATGACTTTAAACTTCTTCCGTATTCCTAAGCGTGAATTTGAAAGAAAAGAAGGAGTAGTTTATGCCCCATGTGATGGAAAAGTAGTTGTAATTGAAGAAACAATCGAACAAGAATATTACAAAGACAAAAGAATACAAGTAAGTATTTTTATGTCTCCATTAAATGTACATAACCAGCTTTACCCAATTAGTGGAGCCGTAAAATACACTAAATACCACCCTGGTAAATTTTTAGTTGCTTGGCACCCAAAAGCTTCTACTGAAAATGAAAGAAGTACAGTAGTTGTTGAAAATAATAAAATCACTGTACTATTCAGACAAATAGCAGGTGCATTAGCTAGAAGAATAGTTACTTACAGTACAGTTGATGATAAAGCAACTGTTTCTGATGAATATGGATTTATTAAGTTTGGTTCTAGAGTAGATTTATACTTCCCAATTGGCACAAAAATAAATACCCAACTAGAAGAGAAAGTAACTGCAGGACAAAGTATTATTGCTACATATTAAAATTTAGTAGATATTTTCTATATTTGCGAACCATTAATTAAATCAAAAAAATAAAATGAAAAAAATTACTATCGCTTTATTAGCAGTATTCTTTATTGGAATGGCTAATATAAATGCACAAACTGAAGTAGAAACTACTACTGAAATAACTGAAGTAAAAGTTGACTGTCCTTTTACAGTTGATGCTGAAGGAAAAAAAATCTGTACTAAAACAGGGAAAGAATGTACTCCTGAAGAATTAGCAAAATGTAGAAAAGGAGGGAAGAAAGGATGTGAAAAAGGAAAATCTTCTTGCAGCAAGAGTAAAAAAGGTGACTTTGATTACGGAACAACTAATGATTATTCAGGTAAAAAATCTTCTTGCAGCAAAAAAGCTAAGAAAGGTTGTGACAAAGGAGCAAAAAAGAAAGGATGTTGTTCTAAAAAAGGAGGAGAGAAAAAAGGTTGTTCAAAAAAGACTGAAACAAAAGAATAATAAACCACTTATTACCATAAAAGCCACACAAATGTGTGGCTTTTTTTATACCACAATTATGGAATTCTTACCAGAAAATATTGAAAACTATTCAGTAAGCCATACTGAACAAGAACCAAAACTACTAGCTGAACTAAATAGAGAAACTTGGGCAAATGTAATGATACCTAGGATGCTTTCTGGACATTTGCAAGGGAGAGCTTTATCCATGTTCAGCAAAATGATTAACCCAACTAACATTATTGAAATTGGCACTTACACAGGTTATAGTGCGCTTTGTATGGCTGAAGGATTACAAAGTAATGGAACTCTTCATACACTAGATATAAATAAAGAATATACTTCAGTTGCAGATCGATACTTTAAGCGTTCTGACTATTCAAATAACATCAAACAACACATTGGTAATGCTTTAAACATCATTCCAACTTTTGAATGTAATTTCCAACTGGCTTTTATTGATGCTGATAAAGAAAATTACTCTGCTTATTTTGATTTGCTAATTGATAAAATAGATATTGGTGGTTATATTATTGCTGACAATGTGCTTTGGAGTGGAAAAGTAACCAATAAAAAAATGGATACAGAAACTTTAGCTTTAGATGAGTACAATAAAAAAACTTTAGCTGAACCTAGAGTAGAGAATATACTTTTACCTATAAGAGATGGCTTAATGATAAGTAGAAAAATCAAATAACAAAATTGCTTTAAAACATATAGTCTTTTTATGAAAACTATATTTTTGTTAAAACTTTACTGATGATAAATTTCGAGAATATAAAAGTTGCTTTTGCTGATAAATCTGATAAGGATTTAAGTAGAGCCTACCTCCTGTTTAAAACAATTAGCAACCCAATTATCTCTAATACACTTACTGCATTTATAAAAGCAGCTATGTGGTTGCATTTACCAATTAATTGGGCAATAAAAGCAACTGTTTACAAGCATTTTTGTGGTGGAACAACTATAGAAAATAGTCAAGCAACAATAGAGAAACTTTGGGAATCACACATTGGTACTATTCTTGATTTTTCTGCTGAGGGAAAAGAAAATGAGGAGGATTTTAACCTTGCAATGAATGAGACTATTGCTTCAATACAAAAAGCAAAATCAGAAAGTTCAATACCTTTTTCAGTTTTTAAACCTACAGGTTTAGCTCGTTTTGCTCTCTTAGAAAAAATTAGCAACAACTCAAATCTTACAAAAGAAGAAGAAATTGAAAAAACTATCTTTGAAGGGAGAATTGAGAATATCTGCCAAACTGCAAGTGACAATAAAGTTCCTTTATTTATTGATGCTGAGGAGAGTTGGATACAAGATGCAATAGATGATATTGCAATAAAAATGATGCAAAAATTCAATAAAAATGAAGCTTGGATTTATAATACTTTACAGCTTTACAGAAATGATAGAGTTGATCATTTAGAAATGCTCTTAAAACTAGCAACAGAAAAAAGATTCTTTGTAGGATTAAAGCTTGTAAGGGGTGCTTACCATGAACAAGAAATTGAAAGAGCAAAAGAAAAAGGATATAATTGCCCAGTACATACTATTAAAGAAAATACTGATATTGATTACAACAAAGCCCTTACGCTTTGCATTGAAAATATTGATTTTGTATCAGTTTGTGCAGGAACACATAATGAAGAAAGTTCAGCTCTTTTGGTGGAACTACTTAACAAACACAACATCTCAAAAGATGATAAAAGAGTGTATTTCTCTCAACTATTAGGAATGAGTGATCATATCTCATATAATGCTGCTAAAGAAGGTTTTAATGTAGTGAAATATGTTCCTTACGGGCCAGTAAAAGATGTCCTTCCTTATCTAATAAGACGAGCAGAAGAAAATACTTCTATTGCAGGGCAAATGGGGCGTGAACTCACAAATATCATTGAAGAGAAAAAAAGGAGGAGAAACGCTTAAAAATTACAAACTTCCTCTTCATTATTAGCTTTAAAACTCATCACTTTTACGCTTTTATCATCATAATAACAAAGCTCAAAAGTAACTGCTAAATCAAATCCTTTTACTGAGTTTTCAATTACATAATATTGGCAAGGCTCTCCATCTTCCTCTGATAAATCAAAATTCACTTCTCCATCTTCTAATACAGTAAGTACATCTTCTTTTTTCATATTATAATACACTAATTGACACTCAGCCTGAGTAGTGAAATCAGTTGCTATTGCAATTACATTTCCATCAGTATCAGTAGTATTAGGATACAGATGTGTAATTACTCTCTTGTCCATATCAAAGTAATCCATGTATGCATAAAAGGTGTCTTTTAATCTGTTTTCTGGCCCCATTGAAAGGAAGAAAATACTGATTAATGCTCCAAATCCAAAAAATAAAAGTCTTCTTTTCATAGTGCTATCTTGTTGCCATTATTAGTTCTAAATCCTTAAACGGAATTTTAAAATTCCTACTTAAAACTTCATTCGTGTTACTTCCTTTGTAAGCATAAATACCTTTACGCAAACATTCATGTTTTCTTATCGTATTTTCTACTCCACCTTCTTCTGATATTCTAAGTAAAATAGGAGTTAAAATATTACTAATTGCCATTGATGCTGTACGAGAAACTCTTGATGCAATATTTGGTACACAATAATGAACAACATCATGCTTTATAAAAGTAGGTTTTTTATGAGTAGTAACCTCAGAAGTTTCAAAACTACCTCCTTGATCAATACTTACATCAATTACAACAGCTCCTTTTTTCATCTGTTGAACCATTTCTTCACTTACAATACAAGGCACTCTTCCATCTCCAATTCGCAATGCTGATATTACAACATCTGCTCTTCTCAAAGCTTTCATTAAAGCCTTTGGCTGAATTGAAGATGTACTCACTCTCTGATTGATATTGTTTTGCAACCTTCTTAATTTTGAAACTGAATTATCAAAAACTATAACTGATGAACCTAGTCCCATAGCGGTTCTACAAGCATATTCTCCAACAGTTCCTGCACCAACTACTACAACATTTGTTGGCATTATCCCTGAAATCCCTCCAAGCATCAATCCTTTTCCATTATTTACATTAGATAAATACTCACCGGCAATTAATAATGAAGTGCTACCAGCAATTTCACTCATACTCCTTACAATAGGCAATTTATCTTGATTATCTTTAATAAACTCAAAACCAAAAGCTGTAATATTTTTTTTATTTAGGGTTTTAAAATATTCTGCTGATTGAGTGCTCATTTGAACTGCAGAAATTAATTCCTGTCCTTTGTGCATCAGTTCTAATTCTGATTTTGTAGGAGGTTCAATTTTAAGAATAAACATTGCCTTAAAAACATCATCTTTGGAGAAAGCAATTTCTGCTCCTTTATCAGCATATTGTTTATCAGAAAAATTTGCTGCTTCTCCAGCTCCTTTTTCAATAATTATACTGTGTCCGTTAGCCACTAATAAACCAACAGAATCAGGAGTTAAACTTACTCGGTTTTCCTGAAATGATGATTCCTTAGGAATACCAATTTGAAGTTGCTTAAAGTTTGGTTTAACTTCTAGCATTTCTTCTTTTGGCATCAAACCAAACGAACTGAATATTTTTTCTTTTGCCATAACTAAATTAATACATTAATCACTCTCTTATTTCCATCAAGATGCATCTTTACAACTATCATATCATCTTCTATCAAGTTAGGGATTTTCTCAGGCCATTCAATAAAACAATAAGAATCACTAAAAAAATATTCTTCATATCCCATATCAAATGCCTCTTGCTCATCTTCTAATCTGTAAAAATCAAAATGATATATTTTACAATTTTCTTTTGTTAGATATTCATTAACAATTGAAAAAGTAGGACTACTTACAACATCATTCACTCCTAACTGCAAAGATAGTTCTTTTATTAGAGTTGTTTTTCCTACTCCCATTTCAGCATAAAAAACGAACTTCTTATGAGGTGAAGTTCGTTTCAGAAATTCTTTTGCAATTTTAGGAAGTTGTTCTAAATCATCAATAATAAGTGTAAAACTCATAATTTAGTTTTTAAAGTAATTATGGGAATTATCATCTCTTCCATTGAAACTCCACCATGCTGGTAAGTGTTTTTATAAAACTTAACAAATTGATTGTAATTGTTTTGATATACAAAATACATATCCTCTTTTGCAAAAATATATTTACTACTTACATTTTGAATTGGCAAATAAAAATCCGATGGTTTTTCAATCTCAAAAACATCAGATTTCTTATAATTCAAATTTCTTCCTTGCTTGTACCTTAAATTAGCATTTACATTTCTATCGCCAATAACTTTGGAAGGTTTATTTACATTTATTGTCCCATGATCAGTAGTGATAATTAAATTCGCTTCTTGCTTGGCAATCTGTTTTAAAATATCTTTTAATGGAGAATGATCAAACCATGAAGCGGTTAAAGAACGATAAGCAGCATCATCATCAGCTAATTCTTTTATCACCTTCATGTCGGTACGAGCATGAGATAACATATCCACAAAATTATAAACTATCACATTCAATGAATTAGTTTTCATATTTGGAATTTTATTCACTACTTTTCTTCCAAAATCAAGATTTGTTATTTTTGTATAAGATGCTTTTGACCCTCCCTTTCCTAATCTCTGCAGATTATCTAAAAGAAATTCCTCTTCAAACATATTTTTCCCACCTTCATCTTCATCATTCTTCCACATGTCAGGAAACCTTTTCTGAATTTCAGATGGTAACATTCCACAAAATATAGCATTACGAGCATATTGAGTTGCAGTAGGTAAAATACTAGTATACATCTCATCTTTTAGAACTTCAAAATCTTTTAATATTGAAGGCTCAATAATTTTCCATTGATCGTATCTTAAATTATCAATTACTATCATGTAAGTTGGCTTAGTTTCACTCATATGAGGCACCACTTTTTTTCTGATAATATTATGAGACATTAAGGGCGCATCCTCTCCTTTTATCCAATCTTGATAATTGTTTTTAATAAATTTGAAAAACTGAGAATTGGCTTCTGTTTTTTGCATTCCAAGAATTTGTTCAACACTCTCATCTCCAGATTTTTCCAGCTCTAGTTCCCAATAAGTCAATTTTTTAAATATTTCATACCACTCCTCTTTATTCATTGAAGAAGCTAATTTCATGCTAATATTTCTAAATTCTTGCTGATAATTGGAAGTAGTCTTTTCTTCTACCAATCTATTAGTATCAATATTCTTTTTTATTGCTAATAAAATCTGACTAGGTTTTACTGGTTTAATTAAATAATCAGCAATTTTTGAGCCAATTGCCTCTTCCATTATGCTTTCTTCCTCACTTTTCGTAATCATAATTACAGGAGTATTTGGGTATTTTTCTTTAAGAATAGTTAGTGTTTCTAATCCTGAAAGACCTGGCATATTTTCATCTAAAAAGATAAGATCAAATTTCTTCACTTCTAGTATATCTAAAGCCTCATCTCCACTTTTAGCAGGTGTCAAATCATAGCCTTTTCCTTCCAAATAAATAATATGAGGTTTTAATAAATCTATCTCATCATCTGCCCAAAGTATCTTTATCATATTTTATTGCTTTAAGTTTTACAAAAATTAAAAAAAATCCGTTATTTGCCTATATGCTTTCCAAAAAAAAAGATAAAATAATTAATGACCCTATTTACGGATTTGTAACCCTAGAAAATGGGATAATTACAGATTTAATTGACCATCCTTTTTTCCAAAGATTACGAAAAATATCTCAATTAGGACTATCTTATCTTGTTTATCCTGGAGCACATCACACTCGTTTTCATCATGCAATTGGCTGTTTGCATTTAATGAGCAAAGCCATAATTCAGATTAAACAAAAGGGACATGTTATTACCAATGAAGAATCAGAAGCGCTAAAAATTGCTATTCTTTTGCATGATATCGGTCACGGACCATTCTCTCATGCGCTTGAAAATTCAATTGTCTCTAATATCTCACACGAGCATCTTTCTTCTCTTTTCATGCACAAGTTAAACGAACAATTTAATGGAAAATTATCTTTAGCTATTGAAATTTTTAACAATAAGCATCCAAAGAAATTCTTACACCAGCTAGTTTCTTCTCAATTGGATATGGATAGGCTTGACTACTTGAAAAGAGATAGTTTCTTTTCTGGAGTTACTGAAGGAAATATCGGGACAGAACGCATCATTAATATGCTTGATGTTGTTGATGATAAACTTGTAGTTGAGGAAAAAGGAATCTATTCTATTGAAAAATTCTTGATTGCAAGAAGGCTAATGTATTGGCAGGTTTATTTGCACAAAACTGTTATTGCAGCTGAAAATATGTTAATTAAAGTGCTTAAAAGAGCTAAATATTTAATGATGAATAATCATGATATTTTTGCAACTCCGGCACTTTCATTATTCTTAAAAAACAATTTTAGTATTTCTGATTTTGAAAATGATAATAACCTTCTTGAGAGTTTTGCTGAACTTGATGATAACGATATTTTTATTTGCTTAAAATATTGGAAAAAAGAGGAGGATTTTGTGCTTTCAAATTTATCTGAGATGATTCTAAACAGAAATATTCTTAAAATTAAAGTTCAAAAAAACTCCTTTATTGAGTCCGAAATAAAAGAAAAAGAAATGGAACTTCTTAAAGAAAATAATATTTCATCAGAAGAAGTAAATTACTTTATTTTTACTGATAAAGTTAGTAATAGCACTTACAATATTGAAAAATCTAACATCAATATTTTAATGAAAAATGGAGACGTAATTGACATTACTTCAGCATCAGATCAATTCAATATTGATGCTTTAAACAAAACGGTAAACAAACACTTTTTATGCTATCCTAACAAGATTTAATTTTAACATCTAAAACGATTAAAATTATTAAATTCGCCAAATGAAATTTACTGCTCAACAAATTGCTGATTTACTTAACGGAAACATTGAGGGAAATGGGAATATTGAAGTAAATTCAGTTGCTAAAATTGAAGACGGGTGCCTTGGGGATTTATGCTTTTTAGCAAATGAAAAATACACTCCTTACATTTACACTACTAATGCATCTGTTGTAATTGTAAATAAATCATTTACTCCTGAAAACACAATAAATGCTACTTTAATAAAAGTTGAAGATGCTTACACATCATTTAGTAAATTATTACAGATTTACAACAAGATGAAATTCAATAAAGTTGGCCTATCAAACAAAGCTGATATCTGCAAAGACACATCAATTGCTAATGATGTTTATATTGGTGCTTTTACAACTATTTGTGAGGGAGTGACAATTGGAAAAAATGTAAAGATTTACCCGAATTGTTATATTGGTGAGAATGTTAGTATTTCAGAAAATACTATTATTTTTCCAAATGTATCAGTCTATCATGATTGTAAAATTGGAAAGGATAACTTTATTCATTCTGGAGTTGTGATTGGATCAGATGGTTTTGGTTTTGCACCTGATGATGATAATAATTACAACAAAATTAGTCAGATTGGTAATGTGGAAATTGCTGATGATGTAGAAATTGGAGCAAATACTACTATTGATAGAGCTACAATGGGATCTACAAAAATTGGGAAGGGAGTAAAGCTTGATAATTTAATACAAATTGCTCATAATGTAGATGTTGGAGAAAATACAGTAATTGCTGCACAAGCTGGAGTTGCTGGCTCATCAAAAATTGGAAAAAATTGTATGATTGGTGGGCAAGTTGCAGTATCTGGACATCTTACAATTGCTGATGAAGTGAAAATTGCTGGACAAAGTGGAATTGCTTCAAGTATTAAAGAGAAAGGTGCTATAGTTCAAGGACCAATGGCTTTTGATATTAGAGATTATCAAAGGGCATATATTATCTTTAAAAAGTTACCACAGATGTATCAAATGCTCAATAAACTGAAAAAAGAAAATGACTCCTAAACTGCAAAAAACCATTCAAAATAGCGTTTCTATTTCAGGAGTTGGAATTCACACAGGTGTTTCTACAAATATGACTCTTGTTCCTGCTGAAGCAAATACAGGAATTAGATTTATCCGTACTGACCTTGAAGAAAATCCAGTAATAAAGGCTGATATTGATAATGTATTTTCTACTGATAGAAGTACTGGGCTTAAAAAAGAAAATGCTGAAATAAATACTGTTGAACATATTTTATCAGCTGTTGTTGGTGCTGAAATTGATAATCTCATTATTAATGTTGATAATATTGAGATTCCTATCTTAGATGGCAGTGCAAAGGATTTTGCAATTCTCATTGAAAAGGCAGGAATTCGAACTCTTAATGTAAAAAAACAATTCTTTGAAATAAAAAGAAAAATTTCATACACTGATAAAAAAACTGGAACAACCCTAATCGCTACTCCTTCTGATGAATATCAAATTGATGTAGAGATTGATTATAATTCAGAAACCTTAGGAGTTCAAAATGCTTCTTTAGATTCGATCACAGATTTTAATACTGAAATTGCCGCAAGCAGAACATTCTGTTTTTTACATGAACTTGAGGTTTTATTAGATAGTAACTTAATAAAAGGTGGTGATGTAAATAATGCAATTATTGTTGTTGAAAATGAAATACCAAAAGAAAAACTTGCTAAGCTTGGAATGGCATTTAATAGAACTGAAATTACAGTTAATAAAAAAGGATATCTTAACAACTTAACTTTAAGACATCAAAACGAACCCGCAAGACACAAGCTACTAGATGTAATAGGCGACCTGGCATTGGTAGGGAAATCTATCAAAGGAAAAATTACTGCAACTAAACCAGGACATAAAAATAATACTAATTTTGCTAAAAAATTAAAGCAAATAATGATTGAAGACATGAATAAAACTGCACCAGAAATCAATTTTGATGAAGCTCCAATGTATAACAAGGAGAAAATTAAAACAATTTTACCTCATAGAGAACCATTCTTATTTCTTGATGAAATTAGAGAAATACAAAATGAATCAATTGTAGGAGTAAAATATGTAACAGCTGATGAAGATTATTTTAAAGGTCATTTCCCAGGAGAGCCAGTAATGCCTGGAGTTTTACAATTGGAGACTATGGCTCAAGCAGGTGGGGTTTTAATTTTAAGTACTGTAGAAAACCCTGAGGATTACTTGACTTTCTTTATGAAAATTGATAATGCAAAATTCAAGAAAAAAGTAGTTCCTGGAGATACAATTATTTTCAGATTAAACTTAATTTCTCCAATTAGAAGAGGACTTTGCCACATGCATGGTAAAGGTTTTGTTAATGGGGAAATTGTTGTAGAAGGAGATTTATTAGCACAAATAGCACCTAAAAAATAATATTATGCATCAGCCATTAGCTTTTATACATACCGATTCTAAAATAGCAAGAAATGTTGTAATTGAACCATTTGTTACTATTGAAAAAGATGTAGAAATTGGTAGTGGAACTTGGATAGGAAGTAATGTTACAATAATGGAAGGGGCTCGAATTGGAAAAAATTGCAGAATTTTTCCTGGTGCAGTAATTTCTGCTATCCCTCAGGATTTAAAATTTGAAGGAGAAAAATCATTAACGATAATTGGAGATAATTGTACAATTAGAGAATGTGCTACTATTAATAGAGGAACATCAGCTAGTGGAAAAACTATAGTTGGAAATAATTGCTTAATCATGGCTTACGCCCACATTGCACATGACTGTGTAATTGGTGATAATTGTGTAATTGTAAATTCAGTTGCTTTAGGTGGGCATGTTACAATAGGTGATTATGCAATTATTGGAGGACTCTCTGCAATTCATCAATTTGTATCTGTAGGAAAACATGCAATGGTTTCTGGAGGATCCTTAGTAAGAAAAGATGTTCCTCCTTATATAAAAGCAGCTCGTGAGCCCTTATCATTTGTAGGAATTAACTCTATTGGCTTAAGAAGAAGAGGGTTTTCTGATGATAAAATAAAAGAGATTCAAGCAATTTTTAGAATTTTATTCCAGAATAATAATAACAATACGCAAGCATTATTAAAAATTGAAACTGAATTAAATGCCTCACCAGAACGAGATGAAATCATTTCTTTTGTACAGAATTCAGGAAGAGGAATTATGAAAGGTTATAATCAAAAATAAAAACTATGGCAACTACAGCAGACTTTAGAAATGGATTATGCTTTAATCACAATGGAGATCCTTGGAAAATTGAATCTTTCCTTCATGTAAAACCAGGAAAAGGACCTGCATTTGTACGTACAAAAATTAGAAATTTAACTACAGGAAGACTATTAGATAATACTTTTACTTCAGGTGTTAAAATTGATGTAATTAGAGTAGAAAATAGAAAATATCAATTCTTATATGCAGAGGGCAATGATTATCATTTGATGAATAATGATGATTACGAACAAATTATGATGCAAAAAGATTTCATTGACAATGTACAATTCCTAAAAGAAGGCGCAACAGTTGAGGTCCTTTTTCATGCTGATGAGGGTATGCCTTTATCAGCACAAGTCCCTTCTCATGTTGTTTTAGAAATTACATTTACTGAACCAGGTGTAAAAGGAAATACGGCAACAAATGCAACTAAACCAGCAACTACTGAAAGTGGTGCAACAATAAATGTTCCATTGTTTATCAATGAAGGAGATAATATTAAAATTGATACTGAAAAAGGATCTTACTTAGAAAGAATAAAATAATAATGAAAAGACACAATTTCTCAGCAGGACCATGCATACTACCTCAAAAGGTTTTAAAACAAGCCTCAGCAGCTGTACTTAATTTTAATGATGATAATTTATCCTTAATTGAAATTTCACACAGAAGCAAACCTTTTGTTGCTGTTATGGATAAGGCTATCGCATTGGTAAAAGAGCTCTTAAATGTTCCTAAAGGATATTCAGTTCTTTTCTTACAAGGTGGAGCAAGTATGGAATTTCTGATGGTAGCCATGAACCTAATGAAAGTAAATGGGAAAGCTGCTTATACTAATACTGGGGCATGGGCAAAAAAAGCAATTACTGAAGCCAATAGTTTAGGTGAAGCAATAGTGTTAGGTGATTCTTCTGACAAAAATTACAATTACATCCCTAAAGGATATACAATCCCTAGTGATGTAGATTACTTTCACTGTACTTCCAACAATACAATTTACGGAACACAAATGAAAGAATTTCCGCACTGCCCTACCCTTATGGTTTGTGATATGAGTTCGGATATCTTCAGCAGGAAAGTAGAAGTTAGTAATTTTGACATCATCTATGCAGGGGCACAAAAAAATATGGGACCTGCAGGAGCTACTTTAGTAATTGTTAAAGATGAAATTTTAGGTAAGACAGGAAGAAATATCCCAACTATGTTGGATTACAATACACACATCAGTAAGGATAGTATGTTCAACACTCCTCCTGTATTCCCTATTTATGTATCTATGCTTACTTTACAATGGCTAAAAGACCTAGGAGGTGTAGAGGTAATTGAAAAAATAAATCAAGCTAAAGCAGATTTATTATATGGTGAAATTGATAGAAACCCTTTGTTTGAAGGAACAGCTGCAAAGGAAGATCGTTCAAATATGAATGTTTGTTTCTTATTAACCGATAGCAGCAAAGAAGAAACTTTCAACACTATGTGGAATGCAGCAGGAATAAGCGGTATAAAAGGACATAGATCAGTTGGAGGTTATAGGGCATCCATGTACAATGCAATGCCAATTGAAAGCGTACAAGTATTAGTAGATGTAATGGAAAAATTAAAACAAAATTAAGATGACTAAGATATTAGCAAATGACGGAATCTCACAAGCTGGGATTGATGCTTTAACAGAAAAAGGATTTGAAGTAATTACTGAAAAAGTAGCTCAAGAGGATTTAATAAATATTATTAATACTGAAAACTATGAAGTACTATTAGTTAGAAGCGCTACTAATGTCCGTAAAGACTTAATTGATGCTTGTCCTCACCTTAAAATAGTAGGAAGAGGAGGTGTAGGAATGGATAACATTGATGTGGACTATGCCCGTGAAAAAGGAATTAATGTAATTAATACTCCAGCAGCCTCATCAGCATCAGTAGCTGAACTTGTTTTTGCACATTTATTTGGAATGGTTCGTTTCTTATTCGACAGTAATCGTCAAATGCCAATGACAGGTGATGCTGATTTTAAAAATTTGAAAAAATCATATGCTAATGGTAGAGAGCTTGCAGGAAAAACCTTAGGAATTATTGGTTTTGGTCGTATAGGACAAGAAGTTGCAAAAAGAGCAATTGGTCTTGGAATGAAGGTTATTGCACACGATAAATTTATTGAGGAAGTAAACATTACTTTAAACTTCTTTAATGGAGATAAAAAATCATTTACTATTGAAACTGAAAGCTTAAAAGAAGTCCTTTCAAATTCTGACTTTATTACTTTACATATTCCTAAAATTGGAGATAAGGCTGTAATTGGTGCTGAAGAAATAGGAATGATGAAAACTGGTGCTGGAATTGTGAATGCTGCTAGAGGTGGTGTAATTGACGAAACTGCCTTAATGTTTGCTTTGGATAAAGAAAAACTAGCTTATGCTGGATTAGATGTATTTGACAATGAGCCAACACCAAGTATACATATTTGCATGCATAATGCAATTTCACTTACGCCACATATTGGTGCGGCAACACTAGAAGCACAAGATAGAATTGGAACAGAATTGGCTGATCAAATTGCAACTCATTTTAATAAATAAAAATGGCTATTGTTCGCTCATTTAAAGCCATTCGTCCAACAAGAGATAAAGCAAATTTAGTAGCTTCTCGCTCCTATTTATCTTATTCTGATGAAACTTTAAAGGAGAAGTTAGAACACAACCCTTTTACTTTTTTACATATTATTAATCCAGATTATAAGGATAAAATAAAATTGAAAGGAGTAGAAAAATTTAAAGCTGTAAAAGAAAAATTTAACAAATTTAAAGAGGCTGGTTTCTTAATAACTGAACCTTCTGAATCTTTTTATGTTTATCAGCAAATACACGGACACCATACATTTGAAGGAATAATTGGAGCTACTGCTGTGGCTGATTATTTAAATGGTAATATAAAAAAGCACGAACATACGCTTACAGCTAGGGAAGAAATGTTCAAAAGCTACTTGGCCACTACTGGGTTTAATGCAGAGCCTGTTTTATTGTGTCATAAAGAAAATACAACTATAACAGCTATTATTCAGCAGTACAAAGTAACTAGAGCTGAATATGAGTTTACCACAACTAATAAAGTAGTTCATAAACTATGGTTAGTCAATAATACGGATGACATTAATACCATTACAAATGCTTTTGCCACAATTGATAATTTATATATTGCAGATGGGCATCATAGGTCAGCTTCTTCTGCTCTATTATCAGAAACAAGCAATAAAGAAAACAGTCAGTATTTTATGAGTTTCTTGATTGATGAAAACCAACTGAATATCATTAATTTTAACCGATTAGTGAAACATACTAATGGATTAAATGCTTCAGAATTAATTGCTGAAATTGGCAAGTCATTTACGGTAACAAAAAAAGGGAATACACTTTACTCCCCTACTTTAACGGATGAAATATCCATGTACTTAAGTGGTGATTGGTATTCCTTAATTGCAATAGCCAGCACAGTAAAACAAGATTGTGTAAGCAAGTTGGATCCTGCTATATTGTCGAATAACATATTAGCACCTATCCTTAATATAACAGATGAGAAAACGGATAAAAACATAGTATTTGAAGCAGGAACAACTCCTCTATCCGAAATTAAGAACAAAGTAGATTCTGGAGAATTTGCAGTAGCTTTTATCCTAAAGCCTATTCCTATAAATGCGTTAAAAGAAGTAGCAGACAACAACTTGAGCATGCCACCAAAAAGCACTTATATTGAACCGAAATTACGCTCTGGGCTAATTATTTACCCACTAGACTAATGCCAATTGCTAGTAATTTAAAAGCAACACAAAACAGCTTACCAAAAGAGGTAACTTTAGTTGCTGTTTCCAAAACAAAACCCAATACCGCTATACTTGAGGCTTACCAAGCAGGACAAAGAGTTTTTGGAGAAAACAAAGTACAGGAATTAGCGCAAAAGGCTGAGGAATTACCCAAGGATATCGCTTGGCACATGATTGGGCATCTGCAAACGAATAAAGTAAAATTTATTGCTCCTTTTGTCTCTCTAATTCATGGGGTGGATAGCCTAAAATTATTGAAGGAAATAAACAAAAGAGCAGAACAAAACAACAGAATAATTGACTGCCTTTTACAAGTTCATATCGCTACTGAAAGCAGTAAATTTGGTTTTGGAATTGAGGAAGTAGAAAGTGCTTTAAATCAAGCTGAAGAATTTAAGAATATGAAAATTATAGGACTGATGGGCATGGCAACTTTTACAGATGACACTCAGCAAGTAGTAGACGAATTCAAAAGCCTTAAAACTGTATTTGATAGTATAAAAAATGAGCACATCACTACCCTATCCATGGGGATGAGTGGCGATTACAAATTAGCAATTGAACAAGGTAGTACTATGATTCGTGTAGGAAGTGCTATATTTGGGCACAGAAACAAATAACATGAAAAAAGTAATATCAACTAAAAATGCTCCTGCAGCCATTGGGCCTTATAGCCAAGCTATATTGAGTAATAATACGCTTTATTGCTCTGGTCAGATTGCAATAAACCCTGCTACAGGAAACTTAATAATGGAAAACATTACAGCTGAAACAACTCAGGTAATGCAAAATATATCAGCAGTACTTACATCTGCAGATATGGATTTTAGCAATGTAGTAAAGTGCAGTATATTCATGAAGGACATGAATGATTATGCAGCCATAAATGAAGTATATGCTAAAAGTTTTGGAGAAAATCCTCCTGCTCGTGAGGCAGTACAAGTATCGGTATTACCAAAAAATGTAAATGTAGAAATATCGGTTATAGCCGTAAAATAATGGAACTTGCTCAGCAAATAATAGACGGAAACCCAACTGCTTTAGGGCAAGGGATTACTCTATTAGAAAGCACTTTGCCTGAGCATGAAAAACAAGCCCAAGATTTAATTACAAGTTGTTTACCCCATAGTGGGAATTCTATACGCATTGGGGTTACAGGAGTCCCAGGAGTTGGAAAAAGTACTTTTATTGAAGTTCTTGGAAAACTTCTAACTAGCCAAGGAAAAAAAGTAGCCGTATTGGCCATTGACCCAACAAGTGAAAGAACCCATGGAAGTATTTTAGGAGATAAAAGCCGTATGCACGAACTAGCTGCTGATAAAAATGCTTTTATCCGCCCTAGCCCAAGTAGTGGCACATTAGGTGGAGTAGCCAACAAAACAAGGGAAAGTATTATTTTATGTGAGGCAGCTGGTTTTGAAATAATAATTATAGAAACAGTTGGTGTTGGCCAAAGTGAAACTACTGCAAGTAATTTAGTGGATTTCTTTTTACTGCTCATGTTAGCAGGTGCTGGAGATGAATTACAAGGAATAAAAAGAGGAATTATGGAGTTGGCTGATGCTTTAATTATTACCAAATCAGATGGCGATAATTTGCAAAAATCAAAAAATGCTGCATTAGAATACAAAAGAGCTTTGCACCTCTTCCCTGCTATGGAAAATGGCTGGACGCCACAAGTTAGTACTTGCTCAGCTTTAGAAAATATTGGTTTATTAGAAATTTTTGAAACAATTACTAAGTTTGATACACAAATGATAAGTAGTGGTTGGAAAAATACAAATAGAGAAAACCAAAATAGCTACTGGCTACACCTTGCAGTAAAGGAAGAATTAGGAAGTAAACAATACAACTCAATTCTAGCTGAAGGAAAATTTAAAATGCTGGAAAGAGAATTAACTGAGGGGAAAACTATTTATCAGCTGTTAGCAAGCTTATAAATATGAATTACAAAAAGCAGGCTAGCTAATTAGCTTTCTTTAATAAAAAATGATACACATTCTGATTTCCAATTGCAAAAGCATATGCGGTTTCAAACTTATAGCCATTATCATTCATAAAGTTTAATGCATCTATCATTGAATTAAATTTCATCATTTTGCCATTTTCATCCTTAACAACAGTTTTTGCTCCTTTAGTCCATATATTAGTTGCTTGACCAAAATCAATTGATATATTGAGTTTTGTACTCATCAATTTAGAATATCCTACAATCTGAACATAAGCAACATCAATATCTTTAATTGGAACATCATTAACTGTCTGTGAGAATACTTGCTGTCCAATAAAAGCAAGTGCTAATACAAATAATAGTTTTTTCATAATCTTAGTTTATTGTTAATAAAATAAATGCATTTTTTCTTTCTTTTTCCACCCTGCCCTACTACTATAGTCAGCAAAAAAAATGATAACATCCGCTTGTGAAGCGTAGTCCACAAAAAATATTTTCTTGTCTGCCCTACTTGCATAATCTACAAAAAACCAATTCCCATCATTCTCCCCTGCTCGGCTTTCGTAATCTACTTTGTAAACAGATAAATCAGCCCTACTTTCATAATCAGCAACAAATACTTTTACATCAGCTTGGCTTGCGTATTCAACTGAGAATACTTTTTGAGCTTGAGTAATTGTTGTGCAACTAATTACCAAAATAAGGACTAAAATCATCTTTTTCATGCTTCAAAACTACAAATTTATAAATAGAAAACAAAATCAAACAACTAGTAAAACCAACC
>ENA-OSET01001060-OSET01001060.1-sediment-metagenome-genome-assembly--contig:-NODE-1060-length-29462-cov-4.110499_pt1 | contig 29462 bp, 21 predicted proteins | sample MGYA00237882_ERZ534229 | MGnify/ENA primary metagenome ERZ534229 (study PRJEB26408, sample SAMN06266212) | sediment metagenome | isolation source: Hudson Canyon methane seep mesocosm | place... | reverse complement strand
TCATACTTCCTGGTTTTTTGAAACCTTCATATTGAAGCCTCATGCCAAAAATTATCAGGTTTTCAATGAGGCCTATGAAGTACTTTTCAACTCCTATTACAACTCAGTGGGCAAACAGTTTCCCCGTACCCAAAGGGGCTTATTGTCAAGACCCACGATCACTGAAGTTTTGGCTTATAGAGAGCATGTTAATAATGCAATGACCCAGCTCTTGGATCAAACAGATCAGCCAGAATCACCTGCACTTGGAAAAACAGAGATTGAAACAATCATCCAACGCACGATATTAGGCCTAGAGCACGAAAAACAACACCAGGAATTATTCTTTACAGACCTAAAATACTCCTTCTCTGTAAACCCTTTATATCCAGCATACAGTGGTGGTGAAACGATATCCGGTGAAGTTCAATCTGCTGAAATTGGTCTGCCTTTAGACCAGCAAACTCTTTTGTGGCTAGACTACCCTGGTGGATTAGTGGAAACCGGCATAACAGAGAGCCAAGACAGCTTTTCCTTTGACAATGAATCGCCTGCTCATCAAGTTTTTCTTGAAGCATTTTCTCTCGCAAATCGGCTAGTGACCAATGGGGAGTTTCAAAAGTTTATTGACGATGGCGGCTACCAAAACCCACTATATTGGCTCTCAGACGGCTGGGTAAATGTACAACAAAACAATTGGACTCAACCTTTGTACTGGTGTGATATAGCAGGTCAGCCTAAAGAGTTCACCTTGCACGGCTTACAAAAACGACAAGCTAATCAACCTGTATGTCATATCAGTGGCTATGAAGCCGACGCCTACGCAAACTGGGCAGGCGCACGCTTACCGACTGAGGCCGAATGGGAATATGCTGCAAAACAACAACCAGCCCCTGACAATGCGCTTTCTAAATTGCACCCACAGGCAGTGGGCTCCAGACAAAATGAACTGGGACTCAAACAACTTTACGATAGCTGCTGGCAGTGGACATCCAGCGCCTATAGACCTTACCCTGGCTTCCAGGTGTCACAAGGTGCCATAGGGGAATACAACGGTAAATTCATGTGTAACCAATGGGTATTACGTGGAGGCTCCTGTGTCAGCAGCAGCGATCATCTTCGGCCCAGTTACCGCAACTTTTTCTATCCTGAGGATCGCTGGCAATTCAGCGGTATTCGTTTAGCTAAAAAATAAAAATATCTTGAGGATGCACCATGTCAGAACACGCTACAGCCCTACTAACTGATAATGTTATTTTTAAAAACCTACACCCAGGCGAAAATAATAGTCGTACCGAAATTCTTGCAGGCTTGCATCAGAAGCAAAAAACCATCAACCCAAAGTATTTTTACGATACCTATGGTTCAGAGCTATTCGAGAAAATCACCACATTAGCCGAATATTATCCCACCCGAACAGAGCGTTCGCTATATACCCAACATGCTGATTCGATGGCTAAGTTTTGCGGCAAAAACTGTGTCTTGATTGAACCCGGAAGCGGCAGCAGCGAGAAAGTAAGATTATTACTCAAGCCACTCCAACCAGCGGCTTATGTGCCGATGGACATCGCTAAAGAGTTTTTACAACGCTCCGCGATGAAACTCGGAAACGAATTCCCTTGGCTCAACGTACATGCCGTTTGTGCCGACTTTGGTCATAATAACGACGCCCCTGAAGGATTGCCTGAAGGCCGACGTATTATTTTTTATCCTGGCTCAACACTGGGGAATATGACACCCGAAAAGGCCATCCAGTTTCTTCAAAATTTACACCCAACTCTCGGTCATGACGGTGGGGTTTTGATCGGCATTGACCTGCATAAAGCAACCAACACACTAACAGCCGCCTACAATGACAGCGAAGGCGTAACCGCAGAGTTTAATCTGAATGCACTCAACCATATCAACACCTTAACTAACTCAAATTTCGAGGTAAGTAATTTTACCCATCACGCATTCTACAATGAAGACTTGAGACGCATTGAAATGCACCTGAAGAGTAACATCGACCACATTGTCAGGCTTGGCCAATCCGCCATCGCATTTTCAGCAGGGGAAACCATTCACACCGAAAATTCCTACAAATATACCCAAGAGAGTTTTCAAGCATTGGTAGAAGGCGCCGGGTTTAATGTACGCGAAAGTTGGTTAGATGATGAACAGTTGTTTAGTGTTCACTATCTTGAACTAAAGTAGCATTTTTCGAGTGCTGGGCTCAGCTAATTCCGCTCAGTGGTAATCAGAACTTAACGTTTAATACCGTCAATACTTTTCAAGGCGTATATGTCATATCGGCAGCTTTTACCCATTAACTGAAGGCTTGGTTTTGGCCCCGGTATCATGTCACCTTTGCGTGGCCGTTTAACCACAACACGATATCGCGCTTTTTCTAGTGAAGCAGCCAAAAGCGCTTCGTCATCTAAGTCTTCTCCGACCAGAGTTTGAAATAAGCGCATTTCTTTTTTGACCAAAGATGATTTATCCCGATGAGGGTACATTGGGTCCAGATATATAACATCCGCCACTGAGCTCGTTTGAGCTTGAAGCCAATCGATAGAATTCTCAGAGACTAAGCGCATTCGACTCACAATTTCACCAACCTCCGAGCCCTGCGCCTCGGTCAAAGCATGCGATAATAACTCTGCAATCACAGGTGATCGTTCAAGCAACGTTAGCTCACAGCCAAGCGACGCTAGCACAAATGCATCGCGCCCCAAACCCGCTGTTGCATCAAGAATACTCGGCACAACACCCCGGTTTAAACCAACGGCTTTTGCCACCATTTGGCCTTTTCCTCCACCAAACTTTAAGCGGTGCACTGTTTTACCGCCAACAAATGAGGCATTGACTGGCCCAGGAGAGCCTTTTTCAGTTTGAACAATAGATAGTGACTGCGCCCCATAAGAAAGCACATAGGGAAAATCAGAAATATCAGTTAAATCAATATCAGTACTTTTGAATAAACTTAGGTGGTGTAAAGCAGCAAACGCACCTGCTCTTGTTGGGTCTAGATGTTCAACGACATGAACACACAATAAAGTTTGAAGCTGATTATTCAAGGCAATCGATCATTAAACAAACAGATCTATCCCGACAAGCTGGCCTTGCTCAAACTCTTCAGAGGCATCAACCGTTTGCTGGTAACTATTAACAGCTTGTTGAGTTCGAAGTGGTGCTGCTTCTAGAGAATTAACACGTTGAATACGATTTTCATTGCGTTCATCACTTACTTTTGCAAGCAAGTCTGAATCGATAGATTCAACTTGGCGAGTGGGAGGCTGAGATTTTGACTGATCAAATTTTTCAGTGGCCTCATGATTAGCATCACGACTTGTTAAGGCCTGTCTATTAACAGCGGCCTGAACAAGAGAATTAGAAATATCCATTAATGGCCCCCTGTATTAAACGATCACATCCGCAAGTTTAGCCAGAAAACGCCATCAATGCTAGTAACACGGTACCAAGTAACAATCGGTAAATGACAAAAGGTGTAAATCCGATCTTTTCCAAAAAGGTCAAAAACCAATGAATACAGGCATAGGCACTCAAAAATGCGACCAAAGCCCCAATACCAACCATGTACCAGTCGTTATCACTACCCGTCTCATACAACTCTTTTGCTTTCAACAAACCCGCTGCACTGATGAGCGGAATTGACAATAAAAATGAATAACGTGCTGCCGCATCTCGGGAATACCCGATCAACAAAGCAGCCGTCATGGTAATACCTGAACGAGACGTGCCGGGAATCAAGGCAAGCGCTTGACTTAAACCGATTATAATAGCCGCCTTCACATCAATAGAATAGATGTCGAGTTTTCGGCTACCTTTTTTATCTGACCAATACAGCGCGAAAGCAAAAATCACAGTGGTCGTCGCAATTACCGCAATAGACCTTAAGTTTTCACTGATAAAATCATTAAACACCAAACCCGCTATACCGGCGGGTAAAGTCGACAAGATAATTAACCATGCTAAACGAGCATCAGTACTTTGTTTTCTGAAGGTAACACTGTTACCCCATGCGATACTTAACTGAACCACCTCACGTCGAAAATATAATACGATCGCGAGCAGGGTTCCGACATGAACCGCAACATCAAATGCCAAACCTTGATCATTCCACCCTAGCACTTGGGAAGGTAATATTAGATGAGCAGAACTAGACACGGGCAAAAACTCAGTAAACCCTTGTACCAGTGCGAGTATGACAGCTTCAAACCAGGTCATTTATAATTTCCATTTGTTGTTCTACTTTTCATTTAACGGCCCGGTAATTTTTTCCAAGTGACTGTATCTCGAACATAAGACGGCAACGCGTCTGTTATTAAGCCCTCATCTCCACGTAAGAAAGCTTTCAAAGCTAATTCAACGATTGCATCTGCTGTCGGCTCAAAATCAACAATAGTGGATGTGATTGACGCCCTAAGCGCTTCAGGAAAACGCGCCAAGTATGCCAAGCCACTCCCTACGCTTTGTAAAGCTAACCCTTGTAGGCCAGCATTTATCCATGAAGTATCTATCTTCTCAGGAGTGCAAACATGTTCACCGCTTAAATTGGTAATTGACACGTCAGAGCCTGAAATCACCAGTTCATAGGCCGCCCAATACACCTCATCCATTCGAGCGTCTATAGCTACAAACACCCGCTTTTCACCTGTTAGCCGAAAGCATTGAAGCGCCAAGGCTTCTAGACTTGAGACCGGATAAACGGGGCAACTCAAACCATAGGCAAGACCTTGTGCGATACCCGCAGATATACGAATACCGGTAAAGGAGCCAGGGCCACAGCCAAACGCCAAAGCATCCAAGTCTTTTAAAGACAAATTTTGACTTGCGACCACCGATTCAACCATCGGTAATATTTTTTGGGTATGATTTCTAGGTGCGGACTCACACTCGCTCGTTATTCTATTTTGAGAAAACAAGGCAACCGAGCAGTTCTCAGAAGAAGTATCAATGGCAAGAATTTTAGTCATATTCAGCAGTCAAAAATAATCAGACTGGGGTTTCCCGGCCTGATAAATCTATCTAATAGTTAATGGGCACGACAATTATTTAGTGTCTAAACCCTGAACAATTTGCTCTTTTATTTGGTCCATTTGTCCTACACCATCTACTTTTACATAATTTGGTGAATTATCTTCTTCGCTCAATGACCAAGAAGAATAATATTCTATCAGAGGGGATGTTTGGGTATGGTATACAGACAAGCGCTTGCGAATTGTCTCTTCCTGATCATCTTCACGCTGAATCAACAAATCTCCTGATTCATCATCCTTACCCGCAACTTTTGGTGGGTTATGGTCAACATGATAAATACGGCCGCTTGCTTCGTGAACCCGTCGCCCACTTAAACGACTGATAATTTCTTCATCAGGAACACTAATTTCAACCACTGCATCAATGTCAATTTTCTGCTTTTTTAACGCTTCAGCTTGAGGGATAGTCCGAGGAAAGCCGTCAAACAGAAAACCATTTTTGCAATCGTCATCTTTGATACGCTCATCAATCAATTCAATAATCGTTTCATCTGACACCAAGCCACCAGAAGCCATTACTTCCTTTACTTTAACACCTAAAGGGGAACCGGCTTTAACAGCTGCACGCAACATATCACCAGTAGAGATCTGAGGTATACCAAATTTCTCAGACATAAACTGAGCTTGAGTACCTTTTCCGGCACCTGGTGCACCTAGTAAAATTAATTTCATAAACGGATTGCTCCCTAACATTTCAAATGGTGATTAAGGCCTTACACGTCGATAAGTATGAAATAAAACGAAGCAAAAAATATACAAAAGCGCAATTTATAGATAATAAAAAGGCATTTTGAGTCATTTTTAACCACGTATTTGCAAACTCAATCGCTGTACAAAAGTCTCAAATTAATATTTAGCGCCGCCCAACTAATATTACAACATGTTGGTAAAGGGTTTTTTCAAGAACCATGCTTTGAACATAAATACTGATTTATCAGCAACTTACAAAACACCAACAACATAAAATAATACCTATTGGATCAGCAAAACTGGGCTCTACGATCAATAAGACGCAGCATTATACGACCAAGAGGAGAACAGTGGAAGCCTGTTTATGCGGACATTTGATTGATCATGCCATCAAGACTGCGGCACTGCTCTATAGAGTCATCTATCAACGATTGAGCTAATTTGGGATCTATGCCTAATTCAGAGAGTAAATAAGCCGAGTCTAATTCAACGGTTTCATCGCCTATACCATATTGCGACAAGTAATAATTAGCCAACTGCACCAACCAGACATAATGCTGATCGTCTCCTTGATAGTCTAGGTTTTGATGCATCGCTGCCACTTTTACGGTGAAGTCAGGCAAGCCCCACATTTTCAATAATATTGCACCGATTGAACCATGGCCGATAGAGATAAATTCCTGTGCGCCTCCCATACCAAAAACTTGCTGTTCGATTTCAGACATACTTAACTCTGGTGATGCATCTCTAATTTTATTAAGCATTTTGAATTCTGGCGGAAATAAATGCCCAATCAGCAGCAAACCAAAGTTATGCAGCAACCCGGCTAAATAGGCATTTTTATCATCTAACTCTAAATCAGGGTTTGCTAGCATTGCCAAACCTTGACTAAACACACCAACATACAGAGCATGGGTCCAGAAGTTACTTAAGCCAAGCGGCCCGTCATCAGGAATCGTAAAAGCCTTCGATGCGGAGATCCCCATAGCAAGTTGCGACACCCTATCAAAACCCAAAACGATGTTGACCGCTTCCTTAATACTGCTTAGCTCTCCTCTATAACTGAATAATGCAGAACGCGCATAGCGCATCACCTGAGCAGTTAAACTAGGGTCTTGCTCTATCAGGGTGGCCAGTTCAGCCACATCACTATCAGGATTAGATGTTAAATGCATTATTCTTATGGCTGTTTCAGGCATCGGCGGTAATTGATACAAGCGCTGTAGTTTTTTTGCAACAGACGTCAAAGACATGTCATCAGTACTGCTATCCCATCTTTCACATGTCTCGCTTTTATTCTCAGGCCATTTAGATATTCGACCTTTGATCGCCCCAATCATCGCTAAACGAAAAGACAGGCCTGGTATTTTAAGCAAAGTGCTCGCACAACCACTTGCGCAAAACACATATTCATTTTCTAGCAACGCTGAATCAACCATCACCGGAAGGCCATAAGCCATCGCTAATGCAGGTAAGGCACCCGACTCGCAATCTTTAAATAAACGATCTGCCGTTTGATCATTGAGATATTGCAGCTTTCGATTAAAGGTCTTATTAATAAGCTCAAGGTCAAGTTCTGCCAGATAAGAAATAGCAGCAACAACCGGCCCGTCATCATCAATCAGAGCAACACTCTTAACGCATAATTCAGGTATAGCATTGGTTAGCTCAATAGCATGCCCAAAATCTTCACTTCTGGGGTGATGCAGAGACTGACTCATAATACCTTTAGAATCTAAAAACTGACTTAATTTGGATGCAATTGGCACGTACTGGTCCTACCTGAAAAGTGTGAAATAGTTACCTAGCAATTAGTGTAGTCTTTTAAATACAGATACACGCACCGCACGTCACACAAACAGGTTTCAAAATAGAACGATTTGTAAGTTCCTGTGAACAATTCCCCTGACACTAGCCTGTATTACGTATCCCTGCTGCGATCCCTGCCATTGTAACTTTAAGCGCCATTTCCACATAGTGTAAATTTTCTTGAGCACCCTCTTCTGAATTATCAGCCCCTAAACGTTCACGTCGCAGTAATTCAGCCTGTAGATAATGCAGCGGGTCGGTATAGGGGTGCCGGATATTTAAGGAGTTCTGCAAAACAGGGTTTCCAGCGTGCAGTCTAGTTTGCTGCTTAACTTTGTTAATCGTTTCAATCATCGACAAGTATCGCTGCCTTAGCGACTTACCTAAAGGTTTCAAAGCCTCAGGAACTAGCAGCTGATCATAATAACGCGCAATACGTGCATCGCCTTTTGACACCACCATCTCTAACATGTCTATTTGCGTTTGAAAGAAAGGCCACTGATCTACCATATCCCTAAGAACCTCTGACTCGTCTGACTCAAGCACATCAGCTAAAGCATGATCACTTCCTAGCCACGCAGGTAGCATTAAGCGAATTTGCATCCAAGCAAAAATCCAGGGAATAGCTCTTAAGCTCTCAACGCCGCCACTCGCTTTTCGCCTAGCAGGTCGACTACCCAAGGCTAGTTTCCCTAATTCCTGCTCAGGCGTTGCCGCTCTAAAGTAGGCCACAAAATCTTCTGTTTCGCGCACGATCTCACGATAAGAAAGCAATGATTTCTGAGTCATTTTATCCATCAGCTCTCGCCATGAAGCTTGTGGCGCCGGTGGTGGTAAAAGGTTCGCTTCGATCACGGCGTTGAGATATAACCTGAGGCTCTGTTTAGCAACTTCGGGCATACCAAATTTAAAACGAATCATTTCGCCTTGTTCTGTAATTCTAAAGGAGTTACTCACCGAACCTGGAGGTTGAGATAAAATCGCCCGATTTGCAGGGCCGCCACCTCGACCAACGGTGCCACCTCGGCCATGAAATAAAGTCAATTTCACATCATGTTTCCGGGCAGTTTCCACCAGTTTCTCTTGTGATTGGTATTGCGCCCATGCGGCTGCCATTTGCCCGGCATCCTTGGCGGAATCAGAGTAACCGATCATCACCTCTTGTTCGCCCTGACAATAGGTTTTATACCAGGGCACACTTAACAACTGTTCAATGGTGCTTTTTGAACCGGATAAATCATCCAGCGTTTCAAACAAAGGCACAACACGCATGTTGTGCTTGATCCCAGCTTCTTTTAATAAAAGTATCACCGTCAACACATCTGATGGCGTGCTTGCCATAGAAATGACATACGAACCTAATACAGAAGCAGGCTGACTCGCCACGGCCTTACATGTCAGCAAAACCTCTTTCACATCCGCACCAAGTGCTTCTGGATCATTTCCTTCAAGTCCTTGATCATTCCCTTCAAACTCTTGATCACTCAATCCAAACCAATGAGCAGGAAATAAGGGCCGTTTATTCTGCAGTTCAGACAGTAAAAATGTTTGCCTCGTTTCTTCATCCCATTCAGCGAAATCACCTAAACCCAAGTAAGTCGTAAGCGAAGACATTACCTCTAAGTGACGTTCAGAATCTTGCCTGATATCTAGCTTTACTAGAGATAATCCAAAGCAACGTGCTCGCCGAATAGTATCCAAGAGCAAACCATTTGCAACAGACGTTAAACCGGTATCACTTAAAGAACGATAACAGAGTAATAAAGGCTGCAATAATTCGTCAATATCAACCAAAATATCCATGCTGTTGCCTTGCAAACCTTTTGCCTGATCAGCCGACCACTCAAGCGTAGCATTTAGTTTTTTTCGTAACTGACTTAATACCAGTCGATAAGGTTCCTTACTGTTACGAGTACTTTCATCTACGAGCTTATCTGCAGCCTGCCTAAGCTCATCGGTACAATCCCACATAGAAAGTTCGTTGAGAAGTTTACGAATATCTCTCAGATATAAATCAGCCGCCATCCAACGACTTAAACTAATCACTTCACGCGTTACAGTCGAAGTAACGTTTGGATTGCCATCTCTATCTCCGCCCATCCATGAGGCAAATTTTATCGGACAAAAATCCGGCGGCAAAGTGATATCGAAATTGGCTTTAATGGCAGAATCAAATTCGCGTAAAAAATCAGGTAAGGCTTCCCATAAACTATGTTCAATAACTGCAAACCCCCATCTAGCTTCATCCACAGCCGAGGGGCGTTCGTGACGAATTTCATCCGAGTGCCAGGCTGCACAAACTAATCTATTGAGTTTTTCTTGAGTCTTTTTCTGGTCGTCGTCACTTAAGTCAGAGCGATCCCTTTCTGACAAACAATTGGTAATCTCTTCATATTTCATGATCAGCGTCCGACGCGTTACTTCAGTCGGGTGCGCCGTTAGCACGAACTCAATCTTTAGCGTGGAAAGTAATTCAGATAGCTTTGCCTCCGTATTCTTAGCGCTATTATCGGAGCGTTTAATACTTTGAAAAAAATCTTCAAAATCTTCTACGCCATCTTCGTGATCTTCTCGTTGACGTCTAACGCCATGATACTGTTCGGCAATATTTGCTAAGTTCAAGAATTGATTGAATGCGCGGGCAACATAAAACATTTCATCGTCGCCTAAGTCTTGCAACAACAAAACTAACTCAGGACTAGCGTCACCTACCTTTGCTTCCCGATCTGTTTTAGCAGCAGTACGAATAGCCTCTAGCTTTTTAAGGAACTCACCGCCAAGGTGCTCTTTGATATTCTGGCCTAATAAATCGCCTAATAAACGTACATTATCCCTTAAGTCAGAATGAAGTGCCGACATCTATATTCCCTCTATGCTGCGTTAACAAATTCCTACAATTCTTAGCACCACAAAGGCACCGTATACCGCTAAACTATCTCAGCGCTTTACAAAGGTCTAGGTTAAATTTCCTACATTTGGCAATTTACGTGATGATAACTGCGTACCGTTGGGTAAGCCTAACGATCAAAGACCTTTAGGTCTCCCAGGTTATACAAGCGACAATAATAAAAAACACCACACTGGAAAAAACACCTAGATAAATCACTGAAATATTTGACGAATTATAAAAAGCCAGTTAGATTGAATTCGCCTTAAAACCTAATTATAAATAACGATATAGGTATCATGCCTTTGCTCTTGATTAATGATTAAAACGACAATCAATAAAATACTTCTAAGCGTATTACTTGGCTCCATCTGTTTTTTGCAAGCATCGGTTTGCTCAGCTAAGTCTGTTCATGACCTGAAAGCAGCTTATTTGTATAACTTCATTAAATTCATATCCTGGCCCGATGAACCGTCTACAGATATCGAGATAAAACTGTGCCTACTCGGTGACGATGCAAGCAATGATAAATTCAAACGCCTAGAACAACGGCCCATACATGGGCACCCACTACTGATAAAAAGCATCAGCCAATATGACAACTCTTCAGACTGTAGCGTGTTATTTATTGGTTCGTCAGAAGAAAAATTCTTAGATGAAATATTCACCACACTAGGCGACAAGCCGACATTAACTGTCAGCAGTATTCCCCACTTTGCCGCACAGGGTGGCACGATTGGATTTGTCACCATGGGGAACGTTATACGCTTCGACATTAATCTAAAACAAGCCACAAAAACCCAGCTTTCAATTAGCTCAAAACTTCTGGAATTAGCAAATCAGGTGGTGAGATAACGGATGATAAATTTTAAAGACCTGCCAATTAAAAGCAAACTAACCATGTTCATCATGCTTATTACCTTGTTTGTGGTATTGGTATTAAGTTCGCTACTATTGGTACAACGCTATTCAGCATTCAAACAACAAATGTCGGATGAATTCACCACCATTACTAAAATCATCGCCGACAGAAGTAATGCCGCAATTTTATTCTCAGATACTGTTGCCTTAACCGAAACGATCTCTAGTCTCTCGCTACATAAAGCGGTCAAAATTGGTTGCACCTATGATTCAAGTGGCACTTTGCTAGCCAGTTATAAATTAAAGAAGCAAACACTATCATGCCCAACTAATCCTGACCCCAGCTTTGAGGGTTTTGTTGATAAAGATTTTCATGTATCAGAACCAATTCTACTTGATGAACAAGTTGAAGGCCTCGTGTATATCAGAACATCGACCGCCAAACTCAGAGAAGAAATTCAAGCCACACTGAATCTGGTTCTAATACTCTCAGTATTCATTATTATCGCCGCACTTGTGTTTGCCCGATATATCCAACGCTTCATCTCAGACCCCTTGGTACAGTTGGAAAAAATTGCACGCTCAGTCACCCATAATCAAGACTATTCTCATCGCGCAGAAAAACAAAATGACGATGAAATTGGAGAGCTGGTTTCAGCATTTAATACCATGCTAGAAACCATCGCCGCACAAAATGAACAAATCAGCGAGCACACCAACAACCTTGAAATCAAAGTATCGGAACGTACAAAAGAACTTGCAATTGCAAACCGGGAATTAGAAGCATTTAGTTATTCCGTCTCCCATGACCTGAAAGCACCCCTACGAATAATAGAAGGTTTCAGCCGTGCCCTAGAAGAAGATTACGGCGATCAATTAGATGAAACAGCCAAGGACTATTTGACCCGCGTCAGAATTGGCAGCTTTAAAATGTCCCAGCTAATTACCAACCTACTACAACTATCTAGAGTGACGAGACAAGAACTACTAAAAGAGAGTGTCGACATCACCAAATTAAGCAATAAAATCATTAAGGAAATATGCAGTCAAGAACCCGAACGTAAAACTAATATTCAGGTCAAAGACAACATGCCCGCAAAAGGTGATACCGACCTCATTGAGATACTACTCGACAACCTAATAGGCAATGCTTGGAAATATAGCCGTAAAAAAGCACAAATAGACATTGAAGTCGGCTACACAACGCACCTAGGCAATCATATTTATTTCGTACGTGATTGTGGCTCAGGCTTTGACATGAAATTTGCCGACCAGTTATTCAAACCCTTTAATCGCTTACATTCTCCAGAAGAATTTGAGGGCTCGGGCATTGGCCTAGCTACTGTCGCGCGCATTATAGAAAGACACCATGGAAAGATCTGGGCGGAGTCAACATTAGGAGAAGGTTCAACGTTTTTCTTCACCTTATTCCCTACGAGTTCTAACAGTGCGGCTAATATAATCAAGAGCATTAATATTTCTAAAAATAGTTAGATAAGCCATTGTAATACCGAAGTTTTAGCCTAGACTAAATTTAAGATCTTACACAATGTTACGTATTTTAATAAAAAACAAAACGGATAAGAACGTTATTTTGTTAGAAGCCCCACCGCCGACTTTGCTAAAAGAAAGAATGAGCCATATGTATAATGTATTAATCGTTGATGATTCCGAAGACGATGTATTATTGCTATTGCGTGAATTAAAACGAAATGGCCTTCATATCAAGCATCAAAGAGTAGACTCTGATCCTTTACTTCAAAAGGCCTTGCAAGAGGGTGATTGGGATATTGTTATCACTGATCACAACATGCCCTGCTATTCGTCTAAAGAAGCACTCAGCACTATTCATAAGCACAATGCTGACTTGCCGGTCATCATTGTTTCGGGCGAGATTTCTGAAGCAGATGCTGTTCAGGCAATGAGAGATGGCGCGCAAGACTATGTTATGAAAGACAGCCTTGCCAGATTAATACCTGCTATTGAGCGTGAAATTAGAGAAAGCGAGTCTCGCCATGAAAAAAGACAAGCGGTCGAAAACCTGCAACACATGTCTCACCATGACAAGCTCACCGGCCTTGCAAACCGGGAATATTTTGAAAAATGTCTCACAAATGTCTTTGACAACAATCTGATCGAAAGAAACAGTCATGTACTCATGACGCTCGATTTAGACCAGTTCAAAATCATCAATGATACCTGCGGACATGATGCCGGCGATGAATTACTCAAGCAAATAACCTTGGTACTACTGTGCCAAACCAAAAATACAGATACCCTAGCACGCTTGGGCGGAGATGAATTCGGCATACTGCTTAATGACATCACGCATAGCCAAGCATACAGCTTGGCCGAACGTATACAAAGCGGCGTAAAAGACCTCAAATTCAACTGGCAAGACAAACCTTTCGCCACCAGCATCAGTATTGGCTTGGTTGCGATTGACGGCCACGGCCAATCTCAGCAAAGCGTGATGATTTGTGCCGATTTAGCGTGCCATGTTGCGAAAGAAAAGGGCCAAGGTGGCATTCAGTGGTTTAGTGAGAATGACCCTGAATACCTACAACGCCGCAATGAAATGCAATGGGTTAGTAAAATTAAGCAAGCGATAAGTGACGACCTGTTTGTGCTTCATTTTCAAACGATGAAGAACTTACAAACTGACGGTTCCGGCCTTCACGGCGAATTCTTGGTTCGCCTTCAAGAAGGTCAAAAACTCACCTACCCTGGCGAATTTATTCCGGCAGCTGAACGCTATAAGCTAATGCCGAAGCTTGACCGCTGGGTCATAGAACATGCCTTTAAATATCTTTCGGACTCAGGCTTAGGCCATCAGAACGAAGGCACTTTTTTTATCAACTTATCGGGTAAAACCCTCAGTGATAAATCTTTCTTTCAAGATGTCCGAAAACTATTAAAACAATACCGCATCAAGCCGACCAGAATTTGTCTCGAAATTACCGAAACCGTCGCCATTGATAACTTTGAAGAAGCCATTAAGTTCATTTCCGAAATTCGCGATGAAGGCTTTAAATTTGCATTAGACGACTTCGGCGCAGGTATGAGTTCTTTTTCATACTTAAAAAGAATTCCTGTCGATTACCTAAAAATAGATGGCAGCTTTGTACTCAACTTACTCAACGACCCCATTGACCGTAGTATCGTCGAAGCCTGTAACGGCATCAGTCATGCAGCAGGGTTGGTGACCATAGCAGAGTTTGTCGAAGACCAAGCGACTGCAGATGCACTAAAAGAAATAGGTGTCGATTTTGCGCAAGGTTTCGGAATTGAAAGACCCGGACCGTTGAAGTAGTTAGTTAGAGAGAAGTTAAGCTGAATTAAATAATAAGAACTTGGTGCCGCGCTCAACCGTGTGACATCAAACAGTTCCAAGTCCCTAGCAGGAGTGATAAAATAATGAAAAATATAAAAAAATTATCCACGCTGAAAAAACTAAATACCTTCATTTTACCCAGTTTAATAACATCCTCCTTGCTACTGCCGAACGCAGTTTATGCCAATGAAGAGCCTGCCTCAATGTGGGATATGTCACTGGAAGACTTGGGGCAAGTACGAGTTACGTCACTAGCAACTGGCACTGTCACTCCACTCGATAAAGCAGCGGCTATTGCCACGGTGATCACGGCAAAAGATATTACCGCTATGGGAGCGACAGATATCGATGAAATTCTTGAAACCGTTCCAGGCTTACATGTTGGACGATCCGATCAAGCATATGCACCAAAATATAATATTCGCGGCATTACCTCCTCATTCAATGCTCAAACGTTAATGCTAATTAATGGAATCCCTATTACCAACCTCGTATTTGGAAACAGAGGCAATGTCTGGGCAGGCATGCCAGTTAAGTCTATTAGTCGTATTGAAATAATTCGAGGGCCCGGTTCAGCCATGCACGGCGCTGATGCATTTTCAGGCGTTATAAACATCATTACTAAAAGCCGTAAAGATATTAATGGCACCCATGCGGGATACAGAGCAGGAAGTTTCGACACCCAAGCCGGCTGGGTAGAGCACGGCGAAAGTTATAACGATTTTGACGTAGCATTTACACTTGAGTATGAAACCAGTGATGGTCAAAAAGAAATCATTATTGCAGATAACGTAGGCAATACTGGGCCTGTCACACGAACTACCGATATGATCGAATCTAGATTAGATATCATTTATAAGAATTCCCACTTAAGATTAGGTTACCAAGATCGAGACGATATAGGTACAGGTGCCGGGATTCTACCAATACTTGACCCGACTGGGCGATTCTCAAGCCAACGTTTCAACCTAGATTATACGTATACCTTAGACGACTTAACGCCAGACCTGAGCATTGAAAGTAGAGTTAGTTATTACAGAGGTACACAGAAAGTTGAAGAGAACATTATTTTAGGCCCGTCTCCTTTTTTTGGCCCTGACTTTCCAAATGGATTTATCGGTAACCCAGGATTTGAAGAAGAGAGCGCTCGCTTTGACTTAAGCTCTATTTATCAAGGCTTCAATAACCATATTGTACGCTTGGGTGCAGGTGTTTTTTGGGGCGATGTGTTTGAAGTTACCGAGTCTAAGAACTTTGATACCGTCATCGATGCTGAAAATAACGTTGCATTCCCAGCAAAAGTCGAAGGTCTTGTTGATGTTAGTGATACCGACGAAGTATGGCTTCCTGAAACGGATAGAACAAATTACCATCTATTTGCGCAAGACGAATGGCAATTAGATGATAACTGGCAACTAACAACAGGTGTCCGTTATGACCACTATTCCGACTTTGGCGACACCACAAACCCAAGACTAGCCCTCGTATGGGCAACCACAAATTCGATCACAACTAAGCTGTTATACGGGCGCGCTTTCCGAGCACCCTCAATTTCGGAATTGTTTGTAACCAGTAACCCAGTTAATTTGGGTGACCCTGACTTAAACCCTGAAACAATAGATACCTATGAATTTGCTTTTTCTCACCAAGTCTCTTCAAAACTCAACTACACAGCAAACACCTATTATTATGAAATCACTGATTTGATCACTCAAGTACAAACTGGTGACGTCAAGCAATGGCAAAACACCAGTGATAGAACCGGCTATGGCGCAGAAATTGAGATTAATTATCAACCAGACCAAAATCTAAGATTGCTTGCTAATTACGCTTACCAAAAATCAGAAGATGACGATAGTAAAGAAGATGTTGGTGACGCTCCAAACCATCAGGTTTATTTTCGAACAGAGTGGAAAACAAGTAATAAGTGGTTAATATCACCTCAACTTAACTGGGTAGGAGAGCAGAAAAGAGCCCCTAATGAAGAAGAGTTAAGGACTGAAAACGTTAAACACTACACTACTATCGACCTAACCATTAAACAGTTAAATGTCGTCAGTAATTTAGATATATCACTATCCATTCACAACCTATTTGATAGAAAACTCACTGAACCCAGCCCAGTCGGCGGTGTTGTAAACGATTTCCCTCAAGCAGGTAGAGAAATTTACGCCGAGCTATCATATAAATTTTAGCCACTCATTAATGAGTGAGGAGATAACCCTCACTCATTAAGCCTTCATTTGAAATATTTTCTTTAAATTGTAATAACCTACTAATCCCATTCCCGCCTTATTGAGCCCTTATTCACAATACTTTCACACCTAACCGGGAAAAAGCTTCCTTCGGGTTTATCTCTCGCATCAATATAACAAGGCACAATTCCTGCGATAAAACACGGCGTCATGAACAATTGATATTCTTCTGGCTGCAAACCGGCATCAGCGGCAAGCGCCGCATCAATAGCGGCAATATTCATTGACAGGCCTTTGGTTTCTTTAAGGTATTGATAAAGGTCTAAGGCAATCTTTAAATACTTCCCACCATCCAAACCAAGCTCTGATACCAATTTCAGTGTATGAGGAACGCGTTCATCCATTTTGGCAAGTGGACGGCCATAACCATATATTGTCTTGTTTTGTTTCAATTCAGATTCAACAAGCGCCTCTAAACTTAAACCATTCCCAAGCAGATCACCTGCTCGATAGAAAAAATCCAATGCTCTTCTTTCTGGCCTTCTGCCATAAATAGAAGCTTCTGAGATAGCAAGACCTGCCATAAGAGACAACGACGCAGTACTTCTCACAGAACCCGCTAATGAAGCAACATGGTTAGGCCAAATACTGGGGTCCGGATAACTCGTAGCTACCCAATAATAATTCAATAATTTTGATTCTTTCTCATTTAGAATCCGCCCAGTAATACTATAAAAATATAACTGAAACCAATCCAAACCACCTAAATCATGGTGTAGGTCTTTACCTCTAAATACGGTTCGCTCACAAAGGAACGCCTTCCCCATACTGGTAACTAATTTATCCTCATGTTCTGTCATTTGGTCAATATTCATAATTCAAGACCCTCAATTACTGGCAATCCCATATCACCTGGATCATTCAAAAGCTCAATATTGTCAGCATAAAAAGGAAACTTCTTCCAGCCCATTCCACGCTGCTCAATCGCATGAACTGCAGCACCGGGGAGACGTAATATTAGATACAACATGGTTGCTTGATGATCATTAAAACCCAAGTCATATAAAGCGGCAGCGGCAATACCCGACACTGCTAATGGGTACCCTATGTGCGCTTCCAATTGCAGTCTATTCTCCGACAACCACGACAGCGCACCACCCGCATTAATTGACTCAAGTGCCGCTAGTGATTGCAGAGTGATAGTTGGACAGTTGACACCATTAGGGTCAAACCCTGGGCCATGTTCAATGGGCAACCAAATATCTTCTTTATGATTTTCGTTTGGGTTGGTAAGTTGCTGCTTCCATTTCTGCAGATCAAAGCCACACGTTCCCCACATCTGTAGAGCAATGAATACTTCGTGACTGCCACCGTATTGCCCTGCACCCACGGCTAAAGCAGCCATTAAAGATGAAGCATGTGTTGAGCCCCCAACACCACCATTCATTGCAGCTCGAACACTTGCCTCTCTGGGGCCTAGATTTGCTAATACTATTGCTAGTTTTTCTAGTAAAGCAGCCTGCTTTTCAGTCGGTCGCTCACCCTTGAACATCAAATAGATATATTCAAACCAGGTGGCTTTTTGCAATATCTCGCCATAGACATCATACCCATGACAATAAGCTGCCTTGGTGGCGAATGGGTTATCGTTCTCGGCTTCTTCTTCCCAAAAATCAGAGTGATAGACTTGGCGCTTGGACATCGGAACCCCCTCCCCCTGCTAGTACTTTCATTCGGCTTCCCATCGGTGGAACTTCAGTGACATCGATCGTCACATCTAATACGCAGGGGCCATCTTGTTGAAAAAGCTCCTCTACACCGAGAGCATCTAGCTCTGATATGGTATTGATTCGGTGGTTTCTGACGCCTAATGCCTCAGCCATAAGGGCAAAATTCACCACAGGCAATTCGTTACCAATATTTTCTGCACCGCCTAGTTGCTGCCCATGCTTGATCATGCCCAGGTGTGAGTCGTTGAGGATAACGAAAAGCACATTAAGGTTATGCTCTTTCGCGACTGTCATTTCCTGCCCGCTCATGAGTACACTACCATCACCAGTAAAACAAATGACCGGTTTATTATCCGATAATGCCATGCCAATGGCGGCGCCAATCGCCCAGCCCATCGAGGCAAAACCCATCCCTAAATGGACTAATTTATCATTCGATCCAGGCTTATTATGACTTTGCCAATAATGAATACCCCACAAAAAACTATTGCCGGTATCCATCAATACACGCGTGTCTGCAGGACAAAGCTGACTGAGCGACCAAAATAATGCTTGCGGTTTCACTCGTCCAGTGGTGTTAAAGCACTTCTCTTTATCATGATAGGCAATGTGAGCAGGAAACCCATCAGATCCGGGAAGGTAATCGGTTTCTTCACTACAGGGTAGTGTCGGTAACCAGTTAAATAACTGCTCAATCAAGAGCTTTGGTGAACCCAAAATACAGGCCTTAGCTAAAACAGAGCGACTTAAATGCTCTGAATTTTGCGAAATATGGATTAGTCGATTAGACAAAATCGCATCGGTATCCCAGCCGCCTGTCGTCACCTCATCTAACGCTGTCCCAACCACGACGACATATTCAGCATTTTCAGGACTCAAGGCCTCTTTGGCACTTTCATGCCCACCTAAGCCAAATACCCCACGGTACTGGGGGTGAAAATCTGAGATCAAACCTTTTGCCATTGGGGTCGTGACCAACAACCATTCTTGTGCTTCTGCCAAGGTTAACAACTCTTTCATTGCACCCGCACAACCCTCACCAATAACAAAGGTGACTTTTCGAGAATCTGACAAATAGCGTAATAACAGGTCAAGCCCTTTTGCACTAGTAACCACATCATGGTTAATAAAAGCACGCAAATGCTGATCCCCATACTTTGGCTCTACCTTTGCTTTCATAATATCCGAGGGAACACTCAAATGAGCAGGCCCGGGACGATTACTACAGGTATAACTAATAGCTTGAAGTAATTTATTCTCTAACTGTGCCGGATGAGAAACTAAAGTATTGTAACGTGTGCAGGACTCAAACATGCTCACGGTACTAATACCGGTACAAGAGCCTTCCTGAAATGCTCCCAGCCCAAACTTTTCAATAGAGGGCTGTGCCGTGATAACTAATAGCGGTATACCGTCTGCATAGGCACTCGCAACGCCAGTGAGTAGATTTGTAGCGCCTGGGCCTGAAGTTGAGCAACATACGCCAATTTTTCCGGTAGCACGCGCATAACCATCCGCCATAAATGCTGCGCCGGTTTCATGCCTGGCTAATATCGCTTTTGGACCGCCCCGTCGCTCACTTCTTGCTAATGCATTATAAAGCGGCTCGATACTTCCCCCAGGAACACCGAATACGTACTCAACACCTAAACGCTCTAGATATTGCAGTATTAGGTCACCATTCTCTATCATCACAAACACCCTTTGTCTTCAGTTCGATTTCTATTAGGCGCTCTTTTTATAGAATACTAAGACATAAGGGAATAACTAAATCGTTAACGAATGTCATAGTTGTTGAAAAAAAATGTGAACTGATTATTTATTGTACGATAATCGAAATAATGACAAATAAACTTTGAATTTACGCCACAAAAACGTCGAAATAAAACGAGATTTTATCAACTCACTCAAGGCTGAAAAGTGAAATTATGTATATTTTTTAAGCACTAAAGCCCAAATCGGTGCTTTAAAGCTTCTAGTTTTTCATCACTGTAGGTATCATCTATCGACTTTAAATTTTCTGAGGTAACTAAGGTTTCGTAGGCATGAATAATATCGTATATCCACTTTCCAGGAATGAAGCGGGTAATTTGTTGTTCAGAAATAACTTCAGCTTCACCTTCTAAATCAAGGTGAATAGTGAGTACTTCTTCGCCACTTTCTAACAACAGAGACAAATTAGAACTTTTAAACGTTTCTCCATAATAACTAATACATGCACTGCCACGATCTGAAAACTGAAGGGTATAGTTATTATCATTCAGCGAAAAGCGGATTATTTTTGCATCGCCTTCATGAATAATAATCGAAGAATTAACGGTACAGTGGATCAAACTTTCATCTTCTTTGATACTTAAAGAAGGTGTCTCGGATAGAGAACGGTAAAGATGGATCACGCGTTGATCCAGCAATAAGACCTTAGCTAACTTTCTACGCTCTTTAATGGCAGAAAAAACGTCGGTATTACTTAGCTGGCTTTGGCGATCAATACGTTGTAGTGCCCGATTGATTGTAGACTGCAAATGATCAAATGCAGATCGAACAGACAACAACGTTAGTTCATCATATTTTTGAGTCACGACCTACACCCTCGCCAAAATTCAATACAGCATGTTGCCAGAATAATCATCAGGAAACTATCCACCAGAATCATATTCAATATATATGCCAGCGCTATTACATTGATTTTAGCCGGTATTTGCTTATATTCACTGCGATTGTTTAGTTTTTTATCACAAACAGGAAAAAATCGGCCGCCGACACTACCTTTCTTCAGCTTCTGATGTAGAATCTTTGCACAATTTATATCAAGGCTTGATAGATCCTCTATCCAGTCTATTCTGCATAGTTATCGTTCAAAAGTTACATTTAAGGATAAAAAAATGATCAAGAACTGCTTATTTCCAGTTGCTGGGTATGGAACCCGCTTTTTACCTGCCACCAAAGCAATGCCGAAAGAAATGCTACCATTGGTTAACAAACCCCTTGTTCAGTATGGCGTTGAAGAAGCGCAAGAGGCTGGCATGCACCACATGGGGTTTGTCACCGGTAGAGGCAAACGCGCTATCGCAGACCACTTTGATATCAGTTATGAATTAGAACACCAAATTCAGGGTTCCGGTAAAGAAGGTTTATTAACCTCTATTCGTGACCTGATCAACAACAACACCTTCTCTTTTACACCACAACACGAAATGAAAGGTTTAGGTCATGCCATTCTTTCTGGACGAGGTTTAGTGGGCGATAATCCTTTTGCCGTATTACTTGCAGATGATCTATGTGTTGGTGAAGAAGACGGCATGGGTGTTTTAAAGCAGATGTCTGCATTATATAACCAATTCCGCTGCAGTATTGTTGCCATTCAGGAAGTGCCCGCTGATCAAACCCATAAGTATGGTGTGATTGCTGGTGAATCAATGAAGGATGGGCTATACCGCATTACCGACATGGTAGAAAAACCCGCTCCCGAGGATGCACCATCAAACTTAGCGATTATCGGTCGTTATATTTTAACCCCTGATATTTTCGATATTATTGAAAATACCCCGCCAGGCAAAAACGGAGAGGTGCAGATTACAGATGCATTAATGACGCAAGCTAAAAAAGGCTGTGTTATAGCCTATAAATTCAAAGGTACACGTTTTGATTGTGGTAGCGTGGATGGTTTTGTTGATGCAACTAATTATGTCTATAAGAACATCTATAAAGAAGATTAATAGCAGATTTTAATCGGCTACAGCGCTGGAAAATAGTGGGTTAGGCAATGAGTTGAAGGATCAACTCTTTGCTTTGCTGGTCACTTTTACGATACCGTCGCAATAATTCTATTTCATCGTCAGAGGGCACCATTTTATCTATTGCCTCATCTAGCTTGCTTAGCGACTCATTTATATCTACATCTGAATTCAAGCTAATGCCAGGCAGATCAAGCTGACTATCATCTTGCTGTGGCGCTAGATCAATAAACTTTTCCAAAGCAAGACCGGTACTAAAACACAGGTCCAATAAGTTATCCAAACTCGGATAACATCTCACCGAAGCATCTTGTGACTCCCACGTTTTCACAACACTGGGGTCAACCAAACAATATTCAGCAATATTGAGTAAAGTAAGACCTTTACGTTCGCGAACATTTTTTAATTGATCATTAAACTGTTTTAAATACTTCATAATTTTCTTTGGTGAGCAGTTCAGTTGAAACACAATATAGCACTTGGCGCTTAAAAACCGAAGCAGATAGAATATAAAATTCTAGTAAGGAATATTTTTAAAACCATTACTGCAACAGTGTTTACAACATCATTACATAAAATTTGCCTTGTTCTACATAGACGCTGACGCTCTCTTTCTCCATAATAAGCGCTACGTGAGTAAACGAAACATTACAACAAGACTTTTCAACTATGCGCGTCCCAAACATCTATACCGATTTAACCTTAAGCCTTCAAGCAGAAGCAATTCTAGAGGGACAGGCAGCGCAACATTTGGTCAAGGTTTTACGCATGACCGTCGGCAACCAACTACGTTTGTTCAATAACACAAACTGCTTTTATCTTGCTGAAATTACGGCACACACAAAAAAAACCGTTAGCCTCAATATTATCGCTATCGAAAACTCCTCTTGCGAATCAACTCTACATACTCACCTGGGCCAGGTGATGTCTCGAGGAGACCGGATGGATTACGCTATTCAAAAAAGCACTGAAATGGGCGTGAATGAAATAACACCTTTAACAAGTGAGTTTTGTGAGTTAAAGCTAAACCCCGAACGTGCAACGAAACGACGCCTGCATTGGCAGCAAATTGCTATTAGCGCTGCAGAACAATGTGGACGCCCAAATGTGCCCACTATCCACCCAATAAGAAGCGTTGAAGATTGGATTGCTGCTGTCGATAGTCAACAGCTTTCCTTAGTCCTGCATCATCGGGACACGCAAAAGCTAAGTGGCATCATAAACGCACCTAAGCACGTTAACTTACTAATAGGTCCTGAAGGGGGGCTGAGTCAAAATGAAATAACCCTTGCCAGTAACACAAACTTTATCGCCAGCACATTCGGCCCACGCGTGTTGAGAACAGAAACAGCACCCGTCGCTTGCTTAAGCATTCTTCAATGGCTTTGGGGAGACTTTCAGAGCCAATCTTAGGACCTAAATTTATGAGTAGATTCACCTCTTTCCGCCAAGAACACACATGGGTTTTACCTTTGATGATCTTGTTTATCGCCGCACTCATCATAGCGATGTTGATCCTGACCAAACCCACACCACCAAAGGTAGAATCAATAGAAAAAGAATGGTTAGTATCAACCCAAGCTATTGAAATCACCTCAGCCAGCCCTGAATTAATATTATTGGGCCATGTTGAATCGCCTTTTGAATCACTACTCAGTGCGGCGATTAACGCAGACGTGATTAACTTAATGGTTCGGGAAGGACAATCCGTTAAAAAGGGTGAGGTATTAATTGAGCTCGACAAACGCGAAATCAAACTGAAGGTGATACAAAGCCAAGCCGATGTCAACGAACTGGAAGCGCTAATCACATCAGAAAATAATCGCTTCAAATCAGACCAAGCCTCACTAATCGAGGATCAGCGCCTGCTTGAAATCACCCAACAAGGCGTGAAACGTCAAGCAAAATTAAAAGCCTCAAACCTGGTTGCCCAAGAACGTTATGATAATGCGGAGTCCCAACGCGCCCAGCAAGCCTTATCGCTTAATGCGCGTAAGTTGAACATTGCTGACCATCCCAGCCGTTTAAACCAATTAAAGGCACGGATTTCCCGGGCCAAAACAGCCCTGAGTGATGCACAAATCGATGCAGAACGCGCTGAGATTAAAGCCCCCTTTGATGGCATTATTACTGGTATTAATGTCGCACCAGGTGAACGGGTACAAATTGGTCAAGCACTTATCAGCCTTTATGACCGCAGCAATATAGAAGTTAGAGCACAACTACCTAATCGACATGTCAGCCTAATTAGAAAAGCGCTTGCAGTGAATACTCGCATTTATGCTCAAGCAGAAAGCTACGGACAGAAGAGCGCCTTAATATTAAGGCGCCTTTCAGGCAAAGCAAATAGTAATACTGGCGGAATAGACGCTCTTTTTACCCCTCCCGATGAAACAGAAACCAACGAGCACACTTTAGTGCTTAATAACTCACTAGAAATCAAAGTTAAACTACCGCCGATTGATGACGTTATCACGCTACCGCTCTCGGCAATTTACGGATCAAACCGGGTATACCGAATTGAAGACGGTCGCCTTCAATCGATTGATATCACTATTTTAGGCAAGCAACTATCTAAGGAGGCTGAGCAGGCTCATGTCATCATTAACAGCAAGGTGCTCAATAAAGGCGACATTATTGTCATTACACAACTGCCCAATGCTATTTCGGGCCTAAAAGTAAAGGCTAGAGACTAAGCTATGACCCCCACACCCGCAGACAAGTCATCTAACCATAGAGAAGACCTAATAGGGCGCTTTGCACAGCATAAGGTAGCAGCCAACTTGCTGATGCTAATTATGTTGCTAGCGGGCGCCGTCTCACTGATCAAACTGAATACCCAGTTCCTCCCCAGTTTTGAACCTGACTTTATTGTCGTTCGGGTCACTTGGCCTGGCGCCACAGCCGAAGACGTTGCTAAATCCATTGTGACGCCTCTCGAACAACAACTGAGAACACTGGATTACGTCAAAGAGATGAGTTCCACTTCTTATCGAGGCTCTGCTGTTATCGTGCTTGAATACGATGAAGGTAGTGAAATGGGTCTCGCGCTGGATCAGGTAAAGGAATATGTCAGCCTGGTACGCAACTTACCGTCAGATTCTGAAACCCCTGAAGTATCAAAAGTCTCATTAAATGAAGACGTCGCGACACTGATACTTTCATCAAGTGCCAGCCTGGAAGAACTCAGGCCCCTTGCCTATCAGTTTGAAAGAGCCTTATTAGATAGAGGTATCGCGAAGGTTGAATTTATTGGCCTGCCTGAACAGGAGATTGCCATTCAGGTATCGACCGAACAAATTAATACCTTAAATTTATCCTTACCTCAGCTTGGCCAGCGCATTAAAAATGCCAGCAAAGACATCCCGGCAGGCACCAGCGGTAAAAATGAAGTCGCCAAAGAACTAAGAAGCGTAGAACAGCGACGTACCGAGCAAGGATTTAAAGACCTAGTGGTGCTAACCACGCAATCTGGCTCCCGCCTGCGTCTTGACGATATCGCTAGTGTTGAGAAACGCAATAAAAGTAATCAGATTGAAGTGTATTACAAAGAGAAACCTGCGATTTTATTACGCGTATTGCGCACCCATACTTCAGACACACTGAAGGCAGCCGCCACTTTAAATAACTGGCTAGCTGAAACCAAACCCACCCTGCCCGTGAGCGTTCAACTCGACGCGTATAATGAAGCTTACATACTAATTGAGGACCGTATCAATCTTTTAATTAAAAACGGCCTTGGCGGACTTATTCTCGTTATTAGTATTTTATTTATTTTCCTAAATGGCCGAGTGGCTTTTTGGGTGGCCATTGGCATCCCCATCTCATTCATGGGCACTTTAGCCGTGCTTTATATGTTTGGTGGCAGTATTAATATGGTGAGTATGTTTGCGCTCATTATGGCACTGGGCATCATTGTCGACGATGCCATTGTGGTCGGCGAAGACGCTTTAACTCATTACTCCAAAGGTGAAAACCCACTTAAGGCTGCTGAAGGCGGAGCCAGGCGAATGTTCGTGCCCGTCATGTCATCCTCCTTAACCACCATTTCAGCCTTTTTACCACTAATGATGATTAGCGGCATCATTGGCAATATTTTATTTGATATTCCTTTAGTGATTATCTGTGTGATTATCGCATCTATTGTCGAATGTTTTTTGATCCTTCCCGGTCACCTGAATCATTCCTTCCAAAAGTCGTTCAAAGCCAATCGTCCTGGTTCTGTTCGAGAGAAGCTGGACCTGAAATTCGATCATTTCAGAGACAATATATTTCGACCACTTGCGGAAAAATCGATTGAGAACCGAGGCGCAACATTAGCCTTCGCAGTGGGTATGCTAATGATCAGTATCACGCTGATTAGCTCTGGGCGCATTCAGTCTGATTTTTTCCCTCAACCTGAAAATCATATTTTATTGGGTAATGTGAAATTTGCTTCCGGAACTCCGCCTGAAACCGTTCGTCAGTTTGCGGTACACATGGAGAAAGCACTGCATCGAGCAGATGAGGCTCTGGCGCCCGATCAATCGCTAGTCACGCATAGCGTATTACGAATAAATCAAGCGAGCTTTAATGGCGGGCGTAATTATTCTAGCGGCGAACAATATGCGTCTGTTCATGTTGAATTGCTTACTTCAGACTCTCGAGACATTCGTAACCCTGAATTCATCGCTGCTTGGCACGAACAAATAAACCAACCTCCTGGCGTGGAGCAATTTAGTATTTCCAGCCCAAGAGGCGGCCCACCGGGCAAAGACATCGATATATTCCTAACCGGCCAGCCACCACATATTTTGAAACAAGCCGGCGAAGAGCTAGCAACAAAACTGAAGTCTTATGCTGGCGTAAAAGATATACAAGACGACCTGCCCTTTGGTAAAGACCAGTTTTTATATTCCATGACACCACTAGGTGAGTCTATTGGGTTGACAGTATCAGATGTCGGCAACCAACTCAGATCCGCATTCGATGGGCAGTTATTACAAGTATTTTATGATGCAAACGAGGAAATCGAAGTTAGAATTTTGCTACCTGATTCAGAGCGAAATTATTCACGCACGCTCGATTATTTTCCTATCGTGACACCTTCGGGCGACATTACTCAACTTAGCAATGTAGTGCATTTAAGTGACCGTAAAGGCTTAGACCTAGTTAGACATACCGAAGGTACCCTAGGTTTACATGTAACAGCGGGAGTCAATCCGGAAGAAAATAATGCCAATGAAATTGTCGCAGAATTAAGTGAAAGTTACTTACCCGGTTTAAGCACCGAATATGGCATAAATGTCGACCTGAAAGGACGGGCTGAGGAGCAAGCACAAACGGGTAAGGATATGATGCTCGGTGCGTCTATCGGTTTCACCCTAATTTACATCATCCTGGCCTGGGTTTTTGGCTCTTACTCCTGGCCCATAGCTATTTTACTCACTATCCCTCTAGGTATTTCAGGGGCAATTTTAGGCCACTGGATATTAGGATTAAATTTAACAATGTTATCTTGGTTTGGCTTCTTTGGCTTATCAGGCATCGTCATCAACGATGCCATCATTTTGGTGACCTTTTACCGCGAGCTGCGAGAACAAGGACAAAGTGCCAAGCAAGCGATAGTGAATGCCTCGTGTCAGCGCCTGCGAGCTGTACTGCTAACGTCGTTGACCACTGTCGCCGGTTTATTACCGCTACTATTTGAAACCTCACTACAGGCACAATTTTTAATACCAATGGCCGTTAGTATTTCCTTTGGACTCGCCTATGCAACGGTATTGATTTTATTTGTGATCCCCGCCCTGCTCTCAATGATTGAACAGGTGAAAGAAAGGAAGAGTTTATCCACTCAAACTGAATAAGTATTTATAGTAAGAAATATTGTGAAAGAGCGTGTTTAAAAACATACAAAAAAAAGAGATAGGGCTTGAAGCGCTATCTCTTTTTTATCACGTATCTAAAGACCTTAAACCCAGTTTAGGGACAGTAGTTAGATTTAAATAAGCTAGTCATCTTCAAAAAAGCTCTCACACTTTGATGAACTAGACGGCATGTCATCACCCTCAAATAACCCATCATCACTTAACCATGACACTGTCTCACCACCAAAAGTAAATCCATATCGATTCTGAACACCTTCCAGCCCCTTACTGGTTAGAATTAGATCATAGGCACCAGCTAAGGTCATCACTAAGTGATAATCGTCAATCAGAAACCAATCACCTTCAAAGTAGGTACCATCAGATTCTTCAGGAGCCTCATCATCAGGGTCATCATATCGTAGACATACCTTTAAAGTACCGGCGTCGCCATTACCCGAAAACTCAAACAATGCGCCTCCAGTTTTACTGTCTCCAGTGTCTTCATTCACATCATAGATCATAGACAACTGCTTGCCGTCAATATCGGCAAAAGATTCCGGGTTGATAATTCTAATATCGCTGAAGTCAGTCCCTCCACCCTCATAGGTGAGGCCAACAGACTCGGTAAAATCAACAATACTGAATTCATCATCCAGCGCTGCCTGATACGCCACTTGAAGGGCATTACCCGCCACTTCGACTAGTGCTATCGCAGCATTAATTTCAGCTGTTTTATCGCCAGCGTCCATTTCATCATCAGCGGCTAGCGTCAGAATTTTCTTGACCACCATTTCAACGCCAATCAAACGCGCCTGAACATCATCGATATCAATAGCGTCTGCACCAGATGCCGCGAGTGCCCCGTTAATTAGATTGAGTACTGCTTGCGCATTAGCAATAGCTGCATCCTTATCATCCGTGTCAACAAAGCCATCGAAGTCTTCATCTGCATCGTTATATAAATCTTCTATCTCCTCCTCAATTTGCTGAAATATATCGGCAACATTCGTCGAAGTCAGCTTCACACCATCACCCACTAGGTCAGCTATCTTTTCATAGATAATGATGCTGCTACTAAGTGGAAACTGTAAATTAGAGGAACCAATTTCGTCATAGTGATCATCGAGCACATTTGCAAAAATAGTCACCACTTTGTGCAGCCCAATCGCTGCATTGGTTGCTGTCGCGTCAAAACCAGAAGAAGAGAGAAAATCCCCTACGTTATCAAAGGTTAAACCATATACAGCTTCAACAGCCGCTATATCTTCTTCAGGCAAGTCCACAAGCAAGGAAGTGATTGGTGATATAAGCTGATCAGTGAGCACGCCATCCGAGTCGAAATCAGAGCCGCTAAC
>ENA-OSET01001057-OSET01001057.1-sediment-metagenome-genome-assembly--contig:-NODE-1057-length-29518-cov-17.499168_pt1 | contig 29518 bp, 29 predicted proteins | sample MGYA00237882_ERZ534229 | MGnify/ENA primary metagenome ERZ534229 (study PRJEB26408, sample SAMN06266212) | sediment metagenome | isolation source: Hudson Canyon methane seep mesocosm | place... | reverse complement strand
ATTCACACCGCTCGTCAGCTACTTCGTGATGCTGGTGGTCAGGGTGGCATTATTGCCAAGATTGAACGTGCTGAAGCTTTAGAAGTAATTGATGAGATTATTGAAGCATCAGATGCCGTAATGGTTGCCCGGGGTGATTTGGGTGTTGAGGTGGGTGATGCTGCATTACCACCTATTCAAAAAGATATTATTAATCATGCCCGTCGTCATAATAAGGTTGTTATCACGGCAACTCAAATGATGGAGTCGATGATAACAAATGCCATTCCAACACGAGCAGAAGTGTTTGATGTGGCCAATGCAGTATTAGATGGGACTGATGCGGTTATGTTGTCAGGTGAAACGGCAGTGGGTAAGCATCCAGTGAAAGTGATTGAGGCTGTAGATCGTATTTGTTTGCAGGCCGAACAACAACGTGAAATCCGCGTGTCTCGTCACCGTATGGATTCGAAGTTTGAACAGATGGATGAAGCGATTGCGATGGGTGCGATGTATATGGCAAATCATCTCGATGTGAAAGCCATTGCAGCATTGACTGAAACAGGCTCTACACCGTTATGGATGTCACGAATTAGTTCGGGTATTCCAATTTTTGCCTTAACGCCACATGTTGAAACGCGTAGAAAAGTGACCTTATACCGAGGCGTATATCCAGTCAGTTTCACCGTTGATCATGATGATCATGCCTCTTTAAATAAAGAGGCCATTGATGAGTTACAGCGTCGAGGCGTGGTGCGAGATGGTGATTTGGTTATTATTACAAAAGGTGATCTTGAGGTTCAAGGTAGCACTAATGCCCTGAAATTAGTTCGTGTTGGTGATATGGTAGAACCTAATAATACTTAGGAGAGCGCATTATGGCTTTAGTTTCATTACGACAACTACTCGATTATGCTGCAGAGCATAACTTTGCCGTTCCGGCTTTTAATGTCAGCAATATGGAGCAGGTTCAAGCCATTATGCAGGCTGCTGATGCCGCTGATAGTCCAGTGATTATGCAAGGTAGTGCCGGTGCAAGAAAATATGCTGGAGAACCTTTTTTACGCCATTTAATTCTTGCGGCAATCGAGCAATATCCACATATTCCTGTAGTAATGCATCAAGATCATGGTGCTACGCCTGATATTTGTGCTCGTTCTATTCAATCTGGCTTTAGCTCCGTGATGATGGATGGCTCTCTACTCGCAGATATGCAAACCCCCTCATCATTTGAATATAACGTCGATGTCACACGTAAAGTTGTCGATATGGCACATGCATGTGGTGTGTCGGTTGAAGGTGAAATCGGTTGTTTGGGTTCATTAGAAACAGGCATGATGGGTGAAGAAGATGGTCACGGCTCACTAGAGCAACTAGACCATAGTCAGTTATTAACAGATCCTGATGAGGCTTTTGAATTTGTTAAGCAAACTAAACTTGATGCTTTAGCTGTCGCCATTGGCACAAGTCATGGAGCATATAAGTTTACTAAGCCACCTACTGGTGAAGTGTTGGCTATTAGTCATTTAAAACTATTACAACAACGCTTACCCAATACGCATTTTGTTATGCATGGTTCTAGCTCAGTACCGCAAGATTGGTTAAAAGTTATCAATGATTATGGTGGAGATATCGCTCAAACTTATGGTGTGCCAGTAGATGAAATTGTTGATGGTATTCAATACGGTGTTCGTAAAGTGAATATTGATACCGATTTACGCATGGCATCAACAGGTTCCATTCGACGCTTTTTAGCCCAAGAAGAAAATGCCGCCAATTTTGATCCAAGAAAATTCTACACAGTGGCATTAGATGCCATGAAAGTAATTTGTCAGGCACGCTATGAATCTTTTGGAAGTGCTGGTCATGCGAGCAAGATTAAGGTCATCCCATTAGATCAAATGGTTAGACGTTATTCCTCTGAAGGATAGTTGTTAGACAATAAAGAGAGTAGTTTATATGAGTACGCAATGGATGGCGTTAATGAGGCATTTGGATAAAAAGCTTCTAACAAGAGATAATTCAAAACATTTTTTATTTGCGATCCTCATATTATTTAATATATCAAATAGTTATGGGGAGACATCAATGAAGTCATTCATTTCAACAGACCAAGGCTTTGTAAAAGAATTTAATCAACTAAAAAAAGATGCCAGTGAAAAATCAGTGGTTGATTTGCTCGGAGAGCCGACTCGTATAGTTGATGATACTTGGTACTATGTAGAAGAGCGCATGCCCCGAGTTGGCGAGCAGATGATGCTCTACACGATAAAGTTTAACGATGGCGGCTTATCTGAAACTTCGGCTCTGAGAGGAGCAGATGCAACAGGGATGCAGCCTAAAGATGAAAGCAAATTGAGAGAAAAGGAATATTCCCTTTTTATTCAATTTGAATCTGCTTTTCTACGAGAGTTACGAGATAGTTTATCGCTGATATCAGAAAATATTGATAGAAATGTACAGGCCACTATTTATGTAGATGGAAAAAAAGTGGACTCAGTTGACCTTTCTATGGAGGGAAATCCATTAACTCACATCTCCTTTGGCAGTACAAAGATAAACTTTTTTACGGCAAAACAGACGATAGATCTTGAGTTGAGTATTGATAGTCAGAGTATTAAGCATAAAGTTCACAACATCGAAATCGAGGACGGACTATTCTTAACTATTACTCAATTGGATAAATGGCGACACTTTTCGATTGAACAAGGCAAAACAGCTCACGGTTATGATTAAATTGCTCAAATCATATTATTTGTCACCCATAATACAATCAGTTGCAAGCAAAAGCGTGTAATAAGGTAAACTATGCCCTTTGGTTTAATTGAGAAGATAAAGTGCAGCAGTTATTAGCAATTGCTGGTGGTGGTGCCTTAGGCGCTGTATTACGCTTTGGCATGTCATCAGGCATTTATCGTTTACTAGGTAGAGATTTCCCATACGGAACCTTGGCTGTTAATGTCCTCGGCTCATTACTTATGGGCTTGTGTTTCATATTGATGATCGAACGAAACCTATTATCACTGGAATGGCGAAGTGTCATCATGATCGGTTTTCTTGGTGCATTTACTACCTTTTCTACCTTTTCAATGGAAACATTAAGCTTGCTAGAGTCCGGTGAGTTGACGAGAGCATTATTAAATATTCTCTTAAGCGTGACTTTATGTCTTGCTGCAACGTGGGTTGGCTTGACAATCGGAAGGCAGATTTAATATGAATGAAATTACAATGGTACGAATTTACCTTTCTGAAGGACGCGATCATTATGAACGTTTGGTGAACTGGTTATATGCTGATAATCACGTAAAAGGTGTATCCGTTTTCAGGGCCATAGAAGGCTTTGGTGAAGATAGAAAAATGATGACATCATCACTGATAGATTTGTCCTTAGAGTTACCTGTCGTTATCGAATTTTTTGACACACCAGAAGTAATTTCTGGTGTTTTAGAGCAAGTACAAACAATGGTTAAAATAGATCATATCGTTACTTGGTCAGCACAATCTGGAATTTAAAATGTTAGACCCAAAATTATTAAGAAATGAACCTGAAAAAGCGGCTGAGTTATTAGCCCGTCGTGGCTATGTTTTAGATATAGCATTGCTAGAAAATTTAGAGCAAGAACGCAAACAAGCTCAATCAGATGCACAAAGCCTGCAAACAGAGCGAAATAGTCGCTCTAAAATGATTGGTAAGGCAAAAGCATCAGGTGAAGATATTGCACCATTACTCACTGAGATTGCCGATTTAGGTGATAAACATAAAGCGGCTGAAACTCGCTTAGCAGAAGTATTACAAAAACTGACTGATGTTGCGATGGAGTTACCTAATATTCCTCAAGATGATGTGCCTGCTGGTAAGAGTGAAGATGATAATGTCGAAATCGCACGTTGGGGCGAGCCTAAGACATTTAATTTTGAAGCTAAAGATCATGTTGAATTAGGCGAAAACCTAGACGGAATGGACTTTGAAACAGCGGCTAAAATCAGTCAAGCACGTTTCGTAACGCTGAAAGGACCTTTGGCAAAATTACAGCGTGCATTAACGCAGTTTATGCTTGATCAACATACCGAAGAAAACGGATATACGGAAACATATGTACCGTATTTAGTGAATGCAGATTCATTACGTGGAACAGGGCAATTACCTAAGTTTGCAGATGATTTATTTGCAGTTGATGATGCGGGTTTATATCTCATTCCTACAGCAGAAGTACCCGTCACCAATATCGTTCGAGACACGATTTCAACAGATAAGCAGTTACCATTGAAATTTGTTGCCCATACACCGTGTTTTCGTAGTGAAGCAGGATCACATGGTCGCGATGTTCGAGGCCTAATTCGCCAGCATCAGTTTGAGAAAGTAGAATTAGTTCAAATCGTGAGACCAGAAGATTCAGCACAAGCTCATGAAACATTAACTGGGCATGCTGAAACTATTCTACAAAAATTAGAGTTACCCTATCGCAAAGTATTGTTATGCATCGGTGATTTAGGTTTCTCATCAAGTAAAACATATGACTTGGAAGTGTGGTTGCCTAGCCAAGAAACATATCGTGAAATTTCATCATGTAGTAATTTCCAAGATTTCCAGGCGCGACGTCTTCAAGCACGCTGGCGCAACCCTGAAACTAATAAGCCAGAGTTAGTGCATACTCTCAATGGTTCTGGCTTAGCAGTTGGCCGTACTTTGTTAGCGGTGATGGAAAACCATCAAGATGAACAAGGTCGAATTCATATACCTGAAGCATTACGACCTTATATGGGTGGACAGGAATTAATCGGTGGATGAATTTAGCCTTATTCAGAAGATTATTATTTGGACTATTCCAGTAATCTTTGCGATCACTGTTCATGAGGTTGCTCATGGCTGGGTGGCGTTAAAATTTGGTGATCGTACAGCCCAAATGATGGGACGTTTAACTTTAAATCCAATTAAACATATTGATCCTTTTGGAACGATATTATTGCCAGCTATTCTTTTATTGATGCCAGGAATTAATTTTATCTTTGGTTGGGCAAAACCTGTTCCAGTGAGTTATCAGAATTTACGACGACCTAAAACAGATATGGCATGGGTGGCATTGGCAGGACCAGCAGCAAATTTAATTATGGCTGTGTTATGGGCTTTAGCTGCTGCTTTAGGTATCAATCTTCTTCAGTCAGGCTATGCTTATGGAGAAGCCATGGCTTATATGGGCGCTGCAGGTATTTTAATTAATACAATGCTGATGATGCTTAATTTATTACCACTACCCCCATTAGATGGTGGTCGTATTTTAGTGAGTTTATTACCTGGTCCTTTAGCATGGCAAGTAGGCCGAATAGAGCCCTATGGATTTATCATTTTAGTAGGCTTGCTTTATTTTGGTGTGATCGGCATGGTACTTTTCCCTATGATGAGTGCATTTATTAATCTGTTGGCATCGATATTTGGTTTGCCACCACAGATATTTTCAATTATTTAGAATAACGATTGCCGCCATAAACTTGGCATAACAATCAGGAGAACACTTTGGATACGGTAGCATTACAATCCCGTCGAATCGTTTCAGGAATGCGTCCAACAGGACAACTTCATCTTGGTCATTACCACGGTGTATTAAAAAACTGGATTAAACTTCAACATGAATTTGATTGTTTCTTCTTTGTTGCTGATTGGCATGCATTGACTACGCACTATGAAGATAGCCAGATTATTGAAGAAAGTGTTTGGGAAATGGTCATTGATTGGATTGCAGCAGGTATCGAACCTTCGGCAGTGTCATTATTCTTACAATCAAAAGTACCAGAGCATGCTGAGCTCCATTTATTGTTATCAATGATGACACCCATGTCTTGGTTAGAGCGTGTTCCAACTTATAAAGATCAGCAAGAAAAATTAAAAGAGAAAGATCTTTCAACATACGGTTTCTTAGGTTATCCACTATTACAAAGTGCTGATATTTTGATTTATCGTGCAGGCCAAGTGCCAGTGGGTGAAGATCAAGTAGTACATGTTGAATTGACACGTGAAGTGGCTCGTCGCTTCAATCATATCTATGGTCGTGAAAAAGACTTCGAGCAAAAAGCCGAAGAAGCAATCAAGAAAATGGGTAAAAAGAATGCAAAACTGTATTCAAATTTACGTAGAGCGTATACGGAGCAAGGCGATGCTGAAGCTTTAGAAACAGCACGTGCATTATTAAAGAGTCAACAAAACCTTGCATTGGGTGATACTGAGCGTTTGTTTGGTTATCTTGAGGGCGGTGGTAAAGTGATTTTGCCAGAGCCTCAAGCTTTATTGACGCCTTCTCCTAAAATGCCGGGACTAGATGGACAGAAGATGTCCAAATCATATGGCAATACAATTTCTCTACGTGAGTCTGAAGCATCCATTGCTGAGAAGGTTAAGAAAATGCCGACCGATCCGAGTCGTGTACGCCTGACTGATCCCGGTGATCCTGAAAAATGTCCTGTTTGGCAGTTACATGAAGTCTATTCAGATGATGGTCAGAAACAATGGGTACAAGAAGGGTGTAAAAGTGCAAGTATTGGTTGTCTAGAGTGTAAAGGTCCTCTTATTGATTCTATCAGTGCAGAATTAAAACCAATTCGCGAACGTGCAGAAGAGTTAACTAAACACCCTGAAGATGTTCGTCGCATTATAGAAGATGGAAATGAAGCAGCACGTGAAGTAGCGCGTGATACGCTAGAAGAAGTAAGAGCAGCAATGGGCTTATCTTATAAATAATTGTTCGGAGTATTTATCTTTTTTCTCTAAACGGCGTTATTTTCGTACTCGAATGGTCACTATTCATATCTGTTTCCATTCTGCATGCGAAAATACCTTGTTCAAAGAAATACTCTAAACAATGATTGAAATAAATTTAAACAACAATGTCGGGAGACAATAGAATGAGTGAACGAATTCAAAAAGTATTAGCACGGGCAGGTTACGGCTCTCGCCGAGGACTAGAAACTTTAATTAAAGCAGGTCAGGTAATGGTCAATGGTGCTGTTGCTGAGTTAGGTGACCAAATTAGCATTAATGATGTCGTTAAGTTAGAAGGTCGTGCTTTGTCCGCGAAACGCTTATGGCAGCAACCACAACAGGTCATACTTTATAACAAGCCTGTAGGTGAGGTGTGTACACGTAAAGATCCAGAAGGTCGACGCACTATTTTTCAATCGCTACCATCGCCAGAAGAAGGTCGCTGGGTGAGTGTCGGGCGTTTAGATATAAACACCAGTGGTTTGATTATTTTGACGACAGATGGTGAGCTGGCTAATAAACTGATGCACCCATCAAATGAAATGGATCGTGAATATGCTGTTCGTGTTTTAGGTGATGTGACATCTGAAATGATGCAGACTTTACGTGATGGTGTTGAACTTGAAGATGGTAAAGCGCAGTTTGCAGATATTCAACCTGCAGGTGGTGAAGGTGCGAATAGTTGGTTTCATGTTGTTATTCAAGAAGGTCGCAACCGAGAAGTGCGTCGTTTATGGGAAAGCCAAGGGGTTCAAGTTAGCCGTTTGATGCGTGTACGTTATGGACCCGTTATTATTCCGAAGCAACTTAAAATGGGTAAGTGGATGATGTTAGAAGGTGGAGACCTTGAAATGTTATATGAGGAAGTGGATCTTCAACCAAAAGTAGAAGAAAAACTAGGTCGAGCACAACGTGAGAAAAAATTACGCCCATTGAAGACAGTAGAACGACCAGCCCGTCAAAAATCAGGCGGTAAGAATAAAGCTAAGAAGGGTACTGCACGGATCCGTGGTCGATAAGGACTATACCCAAGCTACCTGCATCTGCAGGTAGCTTGGGTATTATAGTTAGTCAAAGTGATATAAAAAGGGTCGTTATTTAATAAGTAACGGCCCTTTTTTATGAGAAATTTAAGGATTAATTATCTTTGCTAACTATTTTTTCTGCACAAATAGTTTGATTCCGTCCCTGTTTTTTTGCTTGATACAAGGCATGATCTGCACGATCAAATAATGCAGGTCCACTTTCACCTTGGCCAAGTTGAGCGACACCAAGACTGACGGTAAAGCCAAAAGTACGCTTGCCATCATTACAGCTTAATTGTGACGCTACGATACGAATACGTTCAGCTACAAGGCGAGCGGATTCCGTATCCGTATTACTTAGTATCAATGTAAACTCTTCACCACCATATCGAAAAGCAATATCACTTAGACGCATGGTATCGGTAATCGCCTGAGATAATATTTGTAATGCTAAATCACCACTACTATGGCCGTAGGTATCATTAACTGCTTTGAAGTGATCAATATCTAAGACAAGAAGAGACATTGGTGTATGTTGACGGTGAGCAAGATCAATTTCACGCTTTAAGCTTGAATCAAATGCGCCACGATTGTTTAAGCCTGTGAGTTTATCTTGTAATGCCGCCGCCTGTGCTTGGCGAAATAATAAGCTGTTTCTAACCGGATAAATTAATTTACATAATAAATCTTCAAATAAACTTGTATCTGAATCCGTAAATTTTGTTCGACGAGTTAATGTGATTTCACCTAGCCAAACACTGTTTATTTCCAAACGATAGTTGCATGAATGATGGCTACGAGGCCCCGTGTTTATAGTGCAATGAACGCCTTGATGTTGATAATGTAGGCTATCGTATGGCAATACTTTACTGATTTCTTTATCGAATAAGGCAATAATACTTTCTAATTCAAGTGATGTTTGCAGTACTGCTGGTAGGCGTGCGGCAACATCTTCACTTGTCTCATAATTACGTTGAGTAGAACTAACATCCGTTGCTTGGTTATGATTTCCAACCAAAGAGAGCTTTGTTGATTCTGTTTGTAATTGCTGTTCCATGAGGTACATCCTTTTAGCTAGTATTTGTTTTGACTAGATACTTGCTAAAAGTGTGCCAGATGTGTTTTCTATAATAAAAACAGTTTGTTATGTTGCCCTTGCCTATTATTTGACGGTAGAATTATTGTGCTTCTATGATGGTGCCATTAATAGTGCTACTGTCAGATCCCATTAAATAGAGGTAAGGGCTAACAATTTTATCAGCTGTTACTAAGCTACTAGGATCGATCGCTGGAAAGGCGCGAGCATGTAATGCTGATTGCACGGGACCTGGATTGATGCAGTTAACTCGAACTCGGCCATCACACTCAAGTTCATCTGCCAATTGTTTGCTTAAAGATTCAATCCCAGATTTGCTGATGCCGTAACTTGACCAATAGGCCGTATCTTTGTGAGCATCTGTGGTGAATATAATCGAAGCAGAGTCGTACTTCTGCATTAGAGCGAGACAAGCACGAGTTAATAAATAGGGTGCCGTCAGGTTTATATGCAGAGTTTCTAACCAAAGCTTTGGGTCTTGATGTTGTACCGGAGCTAACTGACCTAATGACGCGGCACAATGAACTAAGCCATCAAGCCGGCCAAAGTTATTATGAATATTAAGTGCTAACTCATCATAATCAGGAATACTGGCACCCTGCAGATCAAGAGGGTATAAAGCTGGAGTAGGTGCTCCACTCGCTACTAGCTCATCATAAACTTGTTCTAAGGCTGGAATATTCTTATCAAGCAGAATGAGTGTTGCACCATGATTGGCATAAGCCCTAGCGACAGCAGCGCCAATGCCAGCACCAGCGCCAGTAATAAGAATGGTGTGATCTTTTAGTAAATCAGCGGTGCCAGCGTATTGCATTAGTCTTCACTTACTGTAGGGGCAAATTGACTGAATGTTACTTTACCATTATGAAACTGCACGCTGGTCGTTCCTTTCTCCGTTGTCCACTCACTTTGAGTGAAGGTAAGGGCATCAATAGTACGTGATTGGCTGACATTCGGTGTTCCCAATTTATCTATGGTGGCTTGCTCAGATGTTCCTGTTGCAATAGGCATTGAGTGCGAACTATCAGCACTCTCTCCACAGGCAATAAGTGTCGAAGCGATCAGTACGGAGAGTAGGACAAGACGAAATTGAGTGAGCATAAGTGAACCTAAATTAAGGGATATTAAAAATATGAGTATACCATTGGGGGGCTGTCATTATCGATTAAATCAGTGTTGATTTAAGAGTTGTAGAGCACAGTTTTCACCATTGCGAATTGCACCCTCTAACGTCGCAGGATAACCATTAGCGATGTAGTCTCCTGCCAACCACAATCCCTGAATATCTGTTTGGCTTTTAGGACGTTTTGTTTCAATATCAACCGTACTTGCAAAGGTTGCCCGTTTTTCACGGATAACCAAGCTATCATTTGCCATGTCAGGAAGTTCAGGAAAAAACTGGCGTACTTCTTGGCTAATATGCTGAACTAACTCTTGTTTATTCATTGCTTCATGCTTGCCTGGTGCACTGATAACAATAGCTATTAAGCCCGGGGTTTGTTCACTGCGGTCAAAAATCCATTGGCCAATAGTACCTGTCATTCCCTGCATGGGCTTGGATAAACGAATGTGACTAGGATACTGTAAGTAAACAGTGGTAATTGGATATTCAGTTGCCTTGTTAATACTTACGATATTCGAAAGTAGTTCATTACATTGGGATGGATTTGTAGCGAGAATAATATTATCCGCTATTAGTTGCGTTCCATCTTGAGTAATAACGCCGCTTACTTTCTTGTCTTTAATTAGGACTTGTTTTACGCGGGTTTGCAGACTGATTTCACCGCCATTGCCAGAAATATAGCGAGCGGCCGCATGTGGAAAAATATCACCTAATGGAATTTTAGGAATTAAGGCATCAGCGGCATGTTGACCTTTTCCTAAAGTGTCTTGTAAGACCGTTGCTAGCAGATGAGAAGAAGCCTGTTCAATGGGCGTATTTAATGTTGCTAAACATAGCGGTTCCCATAATTGTGTAATTAACCGTTGTGGTTGTCTTGTTGAGAGTAACCATTCACTTACGGGTTTGTCCTTGTTTTTTAATATCTCTGGGATTGAGGATTGTAATCGTGCGACAGAAATAAACCCGAACAGTCCTGCGCTTTTTATAAGGTTCCAAGCAAGAGATAATGGCCAAGGTAAAAGACTGAGTGCTGATAGTTTAAGTGTTGGGTAATGCAGATCATGAATTGAAATGTCCATCGTTGATCGGCTAAATGCATTTTCAGGGTTAATACCAACCAACTCCATAGTGGCTAACATACGATCATAAGCACCAATCATTAGGTGTTGGCCGTTATCAATATGTTGATTTTGCCATGAGATGTTACGTGCTCGCCCACCTAATTGCTTGGCAGATTCAAGCAGCTGAACGGAATGCCCTTGTTGTGAAAGGGTAACTGCCGCTGCAAGTCCACTCCAGCCACCACCAATTATAAGCGTGGTCATGGTTAGGTCGGTTTTAGCTTTTTCTCGCGCCGAGCCGTTCGCCAAGCAATCCACAACTTTCTGATTGGTGTTAAAGAGACGCGATGTTTCATGACTTGGAAGTTATCTTTCACTATCTCGTCTAAAGTCGCTTCATAAATTGCGGCCATAATTAAGCCTGTTCGCTGTGTGTAACGATCTTCTTGCGGTAATAAATGCATTGCTTGTTGGTAATAGTCTTTAGCCCGTTCAGTTTGAAACTTCAGAAGTTCAATTAATTCTGGCGTTGACTTAAGCTCAAGTAAATCTTCTGATTTGATATTAAAACGTTGCAACTCATCTTGTGGCAGATAAATTCGGCCACGTTCAGCATCTTCACGTACATCACGAATGATATTAGTAAGCTGTAATGCCATGCCTAAATTTTCTGCATATTTTAAGGTGTTTCGATTCTTATAGCCGAAAATCTCGACAGAAAGCAGACCGACAACGCTCGCGGCACGATGACAATAAAGTGCCAAGTTCTTAAATTCGGGGTAACTAAATTGATCTAAATCCATTGCCATGCCATCAATGATTTCCATGAAATACTCTTCATGTAAATCAAAATTTTGTAATGCTATTTGTAACGATTTTCCGACAGGGTGGGTTGCTTCGCCTTTGAATGTGCGTTGAACCTCTTCTCGCCACCACTCCAGTTTTGTGCGAGCAAGCTGGCTGTCTGATATTTCATCAACAGTATCATCGACTTCACGGCAAAAGGCATAAAGCGCAATGATTGCTTGACGTTGTAGTTCTGGTAAAAAACGGAAGCTATAATAAAAGCTGGAGCCACTTTTAGCTGCCTTATCTTGGCAGTATTCATCTGGTGTCATCGTTTTAATCTCTCTACGATCGTGTCATCTTGTAAGTGAGACTGAATGATTTCATCAAGATCTGCCTCAGTTTTATATTGATACCATGTGCCTTCAGGATAAATGACAAGCATTGGGCCTAGTCCACAACGGTTCAGGCAGCCTGCATTATTAATGCGGACCTTTTTAAGGTTTAAATCTTTTACTCGTTGTTTCGCATAGAGGCGTAACGCGCATGCATCATGCTGCTGGCAAGAAGCGGTACCATCATCACGGGAATGGGTGCAGAAAAATAAATGGTATTTATATACTTCAGCCATATGCAGTAAAGGTGAGTATTAGTATGTTCGGTTGACTGAAAAGTCAGCTAAGCCAATAAGGGCTTGTTTATAGTCTGACTCATCAATGATGGATAAACTGTTTTTGGCTTGTTGAACTTCATTGCGCGCAGCTTGAGCAGTGTATTCAATTGCGCCAGTTTGCTCAATAATGGAGATTATTTCATTGATTTTATCGCGCTGACCTTGTTCTATCGCTTCACGAATTATTTGAGCTTGTTCTGGAGAACCTTGTCGCATGGCATAAATCAAAGGTAATGTTGGTTTACCCTCAGCAAGATCATCGCCAATATTTTTGCCAATTGTTTCACTTGATTCACTGTAGTCCAATAAATCATCAACGAGTTGGAATGCGCTACCAAGATGCATGGCATAGTTGGACATGGCCGATTCTATTTCAGGCGAACTGGCTGAAATGACGGCGCCAAGTTGACCTGCAGCTTCAAATAACTTGGCTGTTTTATGGTGAATGACTTCAAGATAGCTTTCTTCACTCGTATCAGCATCATTGCAGTTTAGTAGCTGCAAGACTTCGCCTTCAGCAATGACATTGGTTGTGTGAGAGAGAATTTTCATTAGGCGCATGGAATCCATTTCAACCATCATCTCAAATGAGCGTGTATAGAGGAAATCCCCCACTAATACACTGGCTTCATTACCCCATAAATTATTTGCTGTTTCGCGCCCACGGCGCATATCAGAATTATCAACCACATCATCGTGTAGTAGGGTCGCGGTATGGATAAATTCAATAATGGTGGCAAGATTGATATGTTGTTCATTTTTGTAGCCACAGGCACGGGCACATAAGATCGCTAAAGCAGGACGTAAGCGTTTGCCTCCGCTATTTATTATGTAATGGCCTAATTGATTGATGAGAACAACATCTGACTGCAACCGTGATTGAATCATGCTATCAACAGCTGACATATCGTTTTCTATTAAAGAATAAATGGATTGAATATCCACAGAGCCTAAATCCGCCTATAATTGAGTGCTTGAAAAGAGCGTACTTTCTCATGCAAAGCAATGGACCGCAACTATTTTACAAATCTATTTGAAAGAGATTTGATCTCTTGGCTGAAAGGCGCTAGAATTGCCGGTCTTTTGATGGGTTCGCCCTCAAATACACTTACATAATTATTTTGGAGACAGCGATGTACGCTATTGTCGCGACTGGCGGTAAACAATACCGAGTTAAACAGGGTGAAAAACTTCGTGTAGAGAAGTTATTTGCTGATGCTGGTGATTCGGTTGAATTAGATAAAGTTTTATTGGTTGGTGAAGGCGACGATATTAAAGTCGGTGCACCTTACCTTGATGGCGCAAAAGTTACAGCAACTGTGACAGAAAATGGTCGTGGCGATAAAGTTAAAATCGTTAAGTTCCGTCGTCGTAAACATTCACGTAGAACGATGGGTCACCGTCAGTCTTACACTGAAATCGAAATCACGGGCATCACTGCTTAAGATTTCTGAACACAAGAGGATTTAGATATGGCTCATAAGAAAGCTGGTGGTAGTACTAGAAACGGACGTGATTCGGAGTCGAAACGTCTTGGTGTAAAACGTTACGGTGGTGAATCTGTATTAGGTGGTAACATCCTTATTCGTCAACGTGGTACTCGTGTACATGCTGGTCGCAATGTTGGTCTTGGTAAAGATCACACATTATTTGCAAAAGCAGACGGCAAGGTTTTATTTGAGACTAAAGGTCCAAAAAACCGCACATTTATCAGTATTGTTACTGACTAAATATATGTTGGCCCACAAGGGGCAACGCAGCTAAAGAGCCCCGCTGATGCGGGGCTTTTTTGTTTCTGGATATTGATTTATGATGAATATTCAGATCATAGGTTAAAACAATGAAATTTGTAGATGAAGCAAAAATAACGGTGAGTGCAGGCGGTGGTGGTAATGGCTGTCTTAGTTTTCGTCGTGAAAAATATATTCCTTTTGGTGGGCCTGATGGCGGCGATGGTGGTGATGGCGGCGATCTGTATTTAATTGCAGACAAGCAAGTTAACACCCTAATCGATTTCCGCTATAAACGAAATTATAAGGCAGACCGAGGCGAACATGGGCAAGGCAAGCTTTGCAGTGGCTCTCGTGGTGAAGATCTTTTTGTCAAAGTGCCTATCGGTACGGAAGCATGGGATGATGATACCGATGAGTTAATCGGCGACTTAACCTCCGATGGCGATACGCTATTAGTTGCAAAAGGTGGCTGGCATGGTTTAGGTAATGCGAGATATAAATCGAGTACCAACCGCGCTCCACGCCAAACGTCAAGTGGTACAGAAGGCGAAGTGCGTCGCTTGCGTTTAGAAATGAAGTTGTTGGCAGATGTTGGTTTGTTGGGTTTACCTAATGCAGGTAAATCGACTTTTATTACTCAGGTCTCTGCCGCGCAACCTAAAGTAGCTGATTATCCTTTTACTACTTTATATCCTAATCTTGGTGTCGTTACCATGAGGGATGTGCGAAGTTTTGTTATTGCAGATGTTCCTGGTTTAGTTGAAGGTGCCGCTGAAGGGGCTGGTCTTGGAATTCAGTTTTTAAAACACTTAACACGGACACGCTTGTTACTGCATATGGTTGATATGGCCCCTGCGGATGTGAATCAAGATCCTGTTGAAAGTGTGGAAATAATTAATCGCGAACTCGTGCATTATAGTGATGCTTTGGGTAGCCAAGATCAATGGTTAGTCTTGAATAAAATGGATTTAGTACCTGAAGATATCCGGGAAGAACTTTGCCAAGAAGTGCTTGAACGTTTAAATTGGCAAGGTAAAGTATTCCGTGTTAGTGGGCAATCAGGTGAGGGCTGTGACGAGCTATGTGCAGAGGTTATGAATTATGTTGATGCTATTAAAGAAGCCGAACAAGCAGCTATTGATGCAGAGAAAGCTGCGCTAGAAGCTGAACGAAATAAAGGCTAACACGTGACAACGCCACATCAACAGTTGATCAAAACTAAACGCTGGGTAATTAAAATTGGTAGCGCGCTACTGACTCGGGTTGGCGAAGGTTTAGATAGAGATCGAATTCGTTGGCTAACAGAAGAAATTGCCTTATTGAGACAGCAAGGCAAAGAAGTGGTACTTGTGACATCGGGTTCTGTTGCTGCGGGTATGCAACAATTAGGTTGGTCAGAAAGACCGCACGCTCTGCATCAGTTGCAAGCTGCCGCGAGTGTTGGTCAAATGGGCTTGATACAAGCGTATGCAACAGAATGTAAAAAACATGGTATTCATACGGCTCAAATTTTATTAACTCACTCCGATCTATCTGATCGTGGTCGTTATCTTAATGCTCGAAGTGCATTGCATACATTATTAGAGCTTGGGGTTTTGCCAGTTGTTAATGAGAATGACACTATTGCTACCGAAGAAATACGCTTTGGTGATAATGATACCTTAGCAGCAATGACGGCAAACCTAGTTGAAGCGGAAGTTCTGGTTATATTGACTGATCAGGATGGTTTGTTTGACTCCGATCCTCGCTCAAATCCTGATGCAAGAATGATTGCCGCCTCTGCAGCAAGCAATCCTGCATTGGATGATATGGCTGGAGAAGGCACTGGTTCATTAGGTCGAGGCGGGATGGCAACAAAACTGTTAGCTGCTCGTCGTGCAGCAAGGTCGGGGGCCGCAACGGTTATTTTATCCGGAAAAGATCCCGATAATTTACGGAAACTATCTGCAGGTGAAGGTGTTGGTACCTTATTATGGCCAGATGATGAACCGATGTCTGCGAGACAGCAATGGTTATTAGCTCATCAACCTAAAGGTCGAATTATTTTAGATGATGGTGCTGTGAGTGTTATTCGCCAGCAAGGGCGAAGTGTATTACCTGTTGGCGTGCAATTAGTTGAAGGTCAATTCTCTCGAGGTGAACTGGTTGTGTGCTGTGATGGCTCAGGAAAAGAAGTCGCTCGTGGTTTAGTTAATTATAACTTTGATGAATCCAGTCGTCTTATGGGACATGCCAGCAATAAAATTGAGAAATTATTAGGTTATGTTGATGAACCTGAATTAATACACCGAGATAATCTCGTCGTTACCAGTTAGCTCTGATAAAGAGATGCATTTATAGCAGACATAAAAAAACCGACATAAAGTCGGTTTTTTTATAATATTTAGTGCTCGGCTTACATTGCACGAACAGTCGTGTTGAAACGACTTTTGCTACGAGCAGCGGCATTTTTATGGATAATACCTTTACGCGCCATTTTATCTAATTCAGGAACGACAGCTTGGAAAGCAGCAGTTGCTTGTTCTTTGTTACCTTCATCGATTGCTGATTGTAACTTTTTAACTGTTGTGCGCATTGCTGAACGTTGACTAGCGTTACGTTGGCGGCTGTCTTCTGCTTGACGTGCGCGTTTTTTTGCTTGTGCTGAGTTTGCCAAAGTACTTCTCCGAAAAATTTTAGCGTGTATTTATATGTAATGAACCGAGCATTATCCCGATTTTTATTTTAATTGTAAAGAAATATTAGATCTAATATGTTGTCGGCAGAAGTCGCTAAGTATCTGAACATGCTGCTGAATGTTTTTTAAATTAAAATTTACGTGAAAAGAGACATTTTACATGATTCTTAGTTAATCCAATGTATTATACCCAAACTACTTGAAGATGCATGATTCAGCAAGAGAAGAAGCCATACTGTTCTAGGCATACAGCCGCTGAATTAGTCATTCTAATTTAAGGCTTTATAACGACGAAGAGTGTGGCTTATCCTCTTGCCCTTCGGGAGCTTAGCATGAGCACTATTGCTACGTTGCAATGTTTGACAAGGACCCGTCATTGCCTTCACATTACGCCTTGCACTAGCACTCATGCTAAGCTCTGAAACCAGCATCTTCAAGTAGTTTGGGTATATATTGATAACTTAAATTTTAGGTAAAGAAATGAAAATAATTACAGCGAATGTTAATGGCATTCGAGCGGCAGGGCGGAAAGGTTTCTTTGATTGGTTAAACGGTGTGCAAGCGGATGTCGTGTGTATTCAGGAAACGAAAGCACAAGTCGATCAACTGAGTGATGCGCTGTATCACCCAGAAGGGTATAGCTGTTTTTATCATGATGCCGTAAAAAAAGGCTATAGCGGTGTGGCGTTATATTGTCGACATCAGCCTGATGAAGTCATTGTGGGTATGGGCAATGAAGAATTTGATTCTGAAGGACGTTACATTGAGGCTCGGTTTGGTAACTTAAGTGTTATTTCTTTATATATGCCTTCAGGCTCATCCAAGGAAGAACGTCAGCTGTTCAAATATCGTTGTATGGATCATATGATGGATAAACTTAAGGAGATGAAAGCGTCAGGGCGTGATTATATTGTGACTGGTGATTGGAATATTGCACATAAGAATGAAGATATTCGCAATTGGAAAGGCAATTTGAAGAATTCAGGTTTCTTGCCAGAAGAACGTGCATGGTTAGATACTTTATTTGACGATGTTGGTTTTATTGATGCCTTTCGTGAATTAGAACAAGAAGAACATCAATATACTTGGTGGTCAAATCGCGGCCAAGCTAGAGCAAATAATGTCGGCTGGCGGATTGATTATCACGTGTTATCTCCGAGTCTTAAGGGCAAGGTACAATCAACACAGATTTATCGAGAAGAGAGTTTCTCTGACCACGCCCCCTTGATTATTGATTATGACTATACCATTGCAACAGCATGAGTGAATTAAGACCTGCAACAAGTTGGCTCACCACGGTAAGTGCTTTTAAGCACCCACGAGTGATCACGATGTTGTTCTTTGGGATCTCTGCAGGCTTGCCCTTGCTACTTATCTTTTCATCTCTTAGTTTATGGTTGCGAGAAGCAGGTGTAGAAAAGTCTGCAGTGACTTATTTTAGCTGGGCTGCTTTGGGTTATTCGTTTAAGTTTATTTGGGCTCCACTAGTTGATAAGTTACCTTTACCTTTATTAACGCAAAAATTTGGGCGTCGGCGAGCATGGTTACTACTCTCCCAAGTGATGATTATGGCTGCAATCAGCCTGATGGCATTTATTAACCCTGCGGAAGATACCTTAACTGCCATGGCATGGGCTGCCGTATTATTGGGCTTTTCATCTGCCACGCAAGATATCGTACTGGATGCTTACCGGATTGAATCTGCAGAAAGTGAGTTACAAGCATTGATGTCATCTAGCTATATTGCAGGCTACCGAATTGGTATGTTGATTGCGGGTGCTGGGGCATTATTTTTGGCTAGTTATCTTGGCTCAACAATGGTGGAGTATAACTATTCAGCATGGAAGTATAGCTATCTAGCAATGGCATTAATGATGTTAATTGGCGTGGTTACAACGTTGCTTATTAATGAACCTATCCGACAAAGTAATGACAATGACATAGCGTTAGATCGTCACCATTATTTTGGCTTTTTATTATTATTTGGCCTAGCTGTAGCGGGCTTTGTTGCGACGTTCTCATATAGCTCAGGCTTGGCGACTTCAGCGAAAGAGTCCGTATCCATACTACTTGCCAATAAGCCTCTGGCAGGATTTATTGTTGAATTATTACGCTTAAGTTTGGCAGTTGCGGTTGCTGGGGCTATTGCTAAAGCGGTTAGCCTATCAGGAATTATTCAAGAAAAAGCGGTTGAAGCAACCTATATCGCGCCTGTGAAAGACTTTTTCCAACGTTATGGTTTGTCATTAGCATTTTTACTACTGGCTTTAGTGGGGCTGTACCGAATTTCAGATATTGTCTTGGGTGTTATTTCTAATGTATTTTATCAAGATCTTGGTTTTACTAAGCCTGAAATTGCCAGTGTAGTTAAAAGCTTTGGGTTATTGATGACCATTATTGGCGGCTTCTTAGGAGGCTTATTGGCCGTTCGCTTTGGTGTTATGCGAATTTTGTTTTTAGGGGCTCTACTGTCAGCACTGACTAACCTCTTATTTATGTTATTGGCACAAGTCGGTCATGACATGACAATGCTTTATATTGTTATATCGGCAGACAACTTATCTGCAGGTTTGGCTAGTGCGGCTTTTATAGCCTTTTTATCTAGCCTTACCAATATTTCCTTTACTGCAATGCAATATGCTATTTTTAGTTCTTTAATGACATTATTGCCTAAAGTTTTAGGGGGGTACTCTGGAACCATGGTAGAAGTTATGGGCTACCAGCAGTTCTTTTTAATTACAGCCCTAATGGGAGTGCCCGTCTTATTATTGATTCTTTGGGCAAGTACGCGGCTTAAACTAAATGATGTAGTCATAAAATGAAAAAATTATTATTGATACTTCTCTTCACTGTAATGGGCTGGAAGCTATTTGGCCCCGAGGCCGTTGTTGAGTTAGGTCCAGGAATTATGGCGAAAGAAGCGCCTCGTCAAAAATCGTTAATTAATAGTGAAAAGATTACTTTTGATAGTTACCAAATAACACCATTGACTAGTTTTGATATTAAAGCCAAAGTATTATCAAAAAAGGGTTATTCATTAGGGCGTGAGTCTGATTTGTCACCGGTCGATTTTGCATTAGGTTGGCAAAAAATGTCGGATGAAAAAGTATTGAATAATATTGATATTTCTCAGTCTGGCCGATGGTACCGATGGCGAGTAGAATCATTTCCTATTCCTCGGCGCGAAATTGAAACGCAAAGTGCCAATATGCATATTATTCCTGCGAATGATTTGGTTGAGAGTATGCTAGACCAAGTTAAACAAGGTCAGGTTATCGCTATGACAGGGTACTTAGTGAGAGTTGATGCAGATGATGGCTGGCACTGGCAAAGTTCATTAACACGCGATGATACTGGCGCCCATGCATGTGAAGTCATTTATGTTGAGCAACTTGATATTGTGCATTAATCGTTTTTTTATGTAATTGATGCTATAAATTCACTCGCAACTAATGGGCGACTATAATAATAACCTTGAAAGGTTTCACAGCCATTATTAGTTAGAAATTCTAACTGTTCTATATCTTCTACACCTTCTGCAACTACGGTAAGGTTAAGGTGTAAGGCCATGGCAATAATAGTTGCTACAATTTCGGCATCATTTTCATCTGTCGTAATATCACGAACAAAGCTTTGGTCAATTTTTAACTCATCAATGGGTAGGCGCTTGAGGTATGAAAGTGACGAGTAGCCGGTGCCAAAGTCATCAATTGAAAATTGAATTCCCATTGCCTTTAATATATCCATCTTTTTAATGGTGTCTTCAATATTATCTATAACAATGCCTTCCGTTACCTCAAGCATTAATTTGTCAGCTGATAAACCTGATTGTGCTAGTGCTGATTGAACATTTTCAATAAAGTCATTTTGACGGAATTGTTTAGGGCTCACATTGACTGAAATATGTTGAAGTTCTATGCCTTGTGTTAACCATGATTGCATTTGAGAGCACGCTTCTAATAATACCCATTGACCTATAGGTACGATAAGTCCAGATTCTTCAGCAAGTGGGATAAAGTCCGCCGGTGACACCCAACCTCGTTGTTCATGTTGCCAGCGGAGTAGGGCTTCACTACTTACAGTTTGTCCAAAACTATTGACCTGAGGTTGATAATTTAAAGAAAAATCATTGTTGTTAATTGCAGTGCGTAGGTCGTGCTCAAGTGCTAAATTTTCCTCAGCAATGACTTGCATTTCATTTTCATAAAAAGAAAATGTGTTTTTTCCAAGATGTTTAGCCTTATACATAGCTGTATCTGCTCGGCGAAGAAGTTCTGTTGCAGCATCATTACCATCTGTTGGAAAAGAGGTTATTCCCATGCTAGAAGAAATATGATGTGTATAGCCTTTAAGAGAGAATGGCTGGGAAAATGCGGAAAGTATTTTTTCAGCTAAGAAGGTGGCAGTATCAATAAGCACTTCTTCTGATGAATGAATACTTGGAATAAGTATGACAAATTCATCGCCACCAATACGTGCAATGGTATCTGTTTCTCGCGTGTTGTTTTTTAATCGTTTACCGACTTGGATTAGCAGTTCATCACCATATTCATGACCTAATGAATCATTAATCTTTTTGAAATCATCAAGATCTAGAAAAATGAGCGTGCCATAAGTGTGCTCCCTTTGAGCCTGATTTATTTCTTGTTCTAAGCGATCAATGAGTAATCGTCTATTTGGTAAGGAGGTTAAGGGATCGTAAAAGGCGAGATCGAGAATGCGTTGTTCATTATCTTTTTTCTCTGTAATGTCAGAAAACACGGAGACATAATTGATAATATTACCTTCACTGTCTTTAACAACCGTTATTGTCTGCCTTTCAGGGAAAATCTCATTATTTTTACGGCGGTTCCAAATCTCACCTTCATAACGCCCTTTTGTATTTATTTGTTGCCACATATCATCATAAAAAACTCTGTCATGTCGGCCTGACGATAAAATTTTAGGGCTTTTATTTAAGACGTCCTCTTCTGAGTAGCCGGTTATTTCTGTAAATGCTTGGTTGACACGAAGAATATGATTATTTGCATCAGAAATCATAATGGCTTCATGCGACTCAAAGGTTATCGCGAGTAGTCGAAGTTCTTCTTGAGCTTTATTTAAGTTCTTTGTTCTAGTGTTAACAACTTCTTCTATCCGTGCTTTTCTGCCAGATGAAACCAGAAGTGAAACTGTTAAAATCGCAGTGAACAGCATGCCAATGAATAAGATGGTCCAAACATTATTTGAAAAGTTATTTAAGTAAAATTCATTGTAAGGTGAGACTCGAATATTCCAAGAGCGGTTACCTATTTCAACAGGAAAGTTTATTGATGTATCTTCTGAAATATTATTATAAATTTCACTCTGTTCGGAGAACAGGAGGATTGGATTGTTGGGTGCTGAAATGTCAGTAATAGAAAGGTGCGTATTTTCTACGCTGAAAGTTTCTAGAATGGAGTGAATAATATTTTCTAAATAATAGATACCAGCTAGATTGCCAACAAATGCTGTTTGGCGTTGTTCAAGGGTATCTAAGGGTACGTTATCTCGATATATTGGCAGGTAGGTAATGATGCCGATTTGACTTTTATCTCCTTGAACTAAGTTAACTTTACTACTTATTATCGCTTTTCCTGAGTCACGCGCTTGGTAGTAAAAAGGGTTTAATTCAGGGTTGGATAAAGGATCAAATCCAAGTGCTTTTTCATTACCTTCATAGGGTGAGACATAGGCAATCGCAGCATACTCATCTTGATCAGCTCTTCGTACCATATTGCCATCATTATTGCGTTGAGTGATTTGGAAGTCTTGTTGGTGGATGGCTTGCATTTGATACTCAAAAGCAAGGCGATCTTTATTCTTAACTATTACATCCCAAGCTAAGGCTTGAATATCAGGATGTAATTGACGTATTGAATTAGCGGTACGATTAAATTCATCTAGATTGACTTCACCATTATTGAAGGTGCTTTCCTTCATATGCTGAGTAAAATTGATGTGAGTATTTAACTCGCGATTGATTTCAAGCCCAATATTGCTGGCATGATGAGTGAGTTCAGCCTGTAAACGATTATTTTCTTTTTCTTCGGTGCTTTGGAATAGAAGAATGACTAAGAAAAGGGTTAGGATGACAGGTATGCTTACTGCCCATTTTCGAACTCTATTTACCTTGCCTGGTAGAGCAATAAAAAGAAGTGTCAGGGGCGTCATAATTAGCACACCTAGGCTATCACCTAGCCACCAAATAAAGGCGCTTGAGAAGATGATATTCTGAGGTGTCAGGCCAGCCATGGCAAAGATTAATGAGCTAAGTAATGCAGGAATAATCGCGGCAACAGGACCACCAAAGGTGAGTAGCTTGATGATTGAACCTTCAGAAATTAATTTGCTGGGGTAATTAGCAAATTTCTTAATGAGAAAGAGTGAGAGGGATGTTGATAAAACACCATTAAAGGCGATAGCAAACTCAAAGAGAAGTGTACTTGAGGTACTAGATAAGAAGTTTAGCCCGAAGCTATCAAATTGAAGTAATAGGTCGCCAATAAAAACACCAATGAGGACCTTTTTACCAAATTTAAGAGCCAGCGCTAACGAAATGCCAACAGCAGGCCAGAAGGCAACAGCATTGGTGGGTGGTACAGCAATTAGGAGTGCTAACTTCCCTGCGAGTAAATAGGCTAGGCTTGCAGCTATAATTACTAGGAATGAATGTAGGTTGAATTTGCTTGAAAACATTGCCGTCCTTGGAGCGAAATTGTTTACGAACTATACTATACAAATAGCCGTGGTGACTAGAGACAAAAAAGCCCTGCAGGACAGGGCTTTGATATTCTTTACATAACTGGTCTAAGGTGACTCCTAAAAAGGAATATCATCATCCAAATAGTCTGCACCACCTTGAGGTGCGCCGTAATCAGGGCCTGCAGAAGGCGATGCCGGCTGAGGTGCGGCATTACGGGCTTGTGGAGCAGGTGTGTTTTGTTGTTGGTAGCCGCCACCTTGACCTTGAGGAGCGCCACCACCGGCACCTTTGCTATCTAACATGGTCATTTCATTACCCACGATTTCTGTTGAATAACGATCTTGACCACTTTGATCTTGCCATTTACGTGTTTGGATGCGACCTTCGATATAAACCTGTGAACCTTTGTGTAGATATTGCTGTGCAATTTCACCTAGGCGGTTATTCAGTGTTACTCGATGCCATTCAGTTCGCTCTTTACGCTCACCGGTTTGTTTGTCTTTCCAGCTTTCAGATGTTGCAAGACGAAGGTTGCAAATAGAGCCACCATTAGGAAAAGCACGACTTTCTGGCTCTGCGCCTAACCGTCCTACAAGAATGACTTTGTTTACTGACATGGTGTGCTCCTTAAGCGTATATTATTGTTGATGGAACATTCTACGATGCTTGGAGATTAAATGCATCTAAAGCATCGAGATCAATCTCATCGGCTGAGAATTTTACGTAAGCAACATGCTCTTCAGCTACGATAATTGTTTCAACAACACCACGAATATTATTAAGTTGTTCGGCTATTTGATTGCTATTGTTATTGGAAACATGATGTAGATGAATAATACGTGTTGATAAATGTTTTGGTGCTTGCATTGGAAATATTACTAATAACCAAATAAGGGTTAAAGTTGCACCTGCGATAAATACTCCTGAAACACCAAAGTAACTGAAGAGTATTCCACCTGTTGCACCACCAATAAATGCACCGATAAATTGTGCACTGGAATACACGCCCATTGCTGTGCCTTTATTTGCAAGGGGACTGAGCTTAGACATCAATGATGGTAAGCTCGCTTCTAAAATATTAAAAGCGGTAAAAAATAGCCATAAACAAAACAACATGCCAATAAGTGAGCTACTTAACAGGCTCCAGCCGATCTGGGCTATACCCAGTGTGATAACGGCACCGATAAAAATGGGTTTCATTTTACGACGTTTTTCGGCGATGATGATGAATGGCACCATGCTTATAAAGGCCAATATTAAAACAGGTAAATACGCCAATGCATGTTGGTCCTTTGCTAATCCAGCATGTTCAAATAAGGCGATAGGTAATGCAAAAAAGGTGATGGTTAATAAGCTGTGCAATATCATGATGCTAAATACCATGCGCATAATGTCAGCATTACGAAACACATTCAGAAACTGTTGTGGCGCAGGTTCAATATCACGATGGTTTATGCAACGAGTTGGAGTCGGTACCCATAGATGCAGTACGGCAATGCCGACTAAGGAGAGTACCGCTGTTGCCCAAAAAATACCTGATAAACCAATCCAATGTTCTAGTGCGGCACCACTTGCTAATGCGATAGAAAAGGATAAACCAATACTGATACCGATGCTTGCCATTGCTTTAGTGCGGTGTTCGTCTCGGGTGAGATCGGCTGTGAGTGCCATAATTGCCGCCGCAATAGCGCCACTACCCTGTAATAAGCGACCTGCAATGACCATATAAATAGAATCTGCCATTGCCGCAACCACACTACCAGCAGCAAACAGTAATAAGCCAATGGTGATAACACGTTTTCGGCCAATTCGATCCGATAACATGCCAAAAGGAATTTGTAATAAAGCTTGGGTTAAACCATAAGCACCAATGGCTAGGCCTATGAGCATCGGTGTTGCGCCACTGTATTGATCGGCTGCAAGTGAAAATACTGGCAGGATCATAAATAAGCCCAACATTCGCAATGCAAAGATGCTTGATAAGCCGGAAATGCTCCGCTTCTCTAAAGGCGTCATGGTTGTTGGTGTGCTTTGTTTTTGCGTCATTATTAGCTGAGTAGTATATTGATCTGTTGGATCATTTTATACGGAAGCGTGATGAAAAGCATAAGTATTCGCGGTGCGCGCACTCATAACTTAAAAAATATTGATGTTGATTTGCCTAGAGACGCCTTAATTGTTATTACGGGTTTGTCTGGATCAGGCAAATCCTCTCTTGCATTTGATACCTTGTATGCCGAAGGCCAACGTCGTTATGTTGAGTCATTATCAGCCTATGCAAGACAGTTTCTATCAATGATGGAAAAGCCCGATGTTGATCATATTGAAGGTTTATCACCGGCGATTTCTATTGAGCAAAAATCAACCTCACATAATCCACGATCAACGGTAGGAACGATTACTGAGATCTATGATTATCTGCGCTTGTTATTTGCTCGTGCGGGCGAACCTCGCTGTCCCGAACATGATTTACCTTTGGCTGCCCAAACGGTTAGTCAAATGGTTGATCTGGTGCTAGCAATGCCAGAAGGCGAGCGAATGATGTTGTTGGCACCTGTGGTACAAGACCGCAAAGGTGAACATAAAGATATTTTAGAAAACTTGCGGGCGCAGGGCTTTGTGCGGGCGAGGGTTAACGGCAAGGTGATTGAGCTTGATGAGCCGCCAGAATTAGAGTTACGAAAAAAACATACGATTGAAGCGGTTGTGGATCGCTTTAAAGTACGACCTGATTTACAGCAGCGTTTAGCCGAATCATTTGAAACCGCCTTACAGATGACGGATGGTATTGCCTTAGTCGCATCGATGGATAGTGATAACAATGAAACACTATTTTCATCACGCTTTTCTTGTCCAACCTGTGCTTATTCAATTGCGGAACTTGAGCCTCGCATGTTTTCATTTAATAATCCTGCAGGTGCTTGTGGTACCTGTGATGGCTTAGGTATCAAGCAGTTCGTTGATCCATCACGTGTCATAGCACACCCTGAATTGAGTTTAAATGCAGGTGCGGTACGAGGTTGGGATCGTCGTAATGCCTATTACCATCAACTTTTATTATCTCTGGCCAAGCATTATCAGTTTGATTTAGATATGCCATTTGAAGAATTATCTGATGCAGTGAGGAAAGTGGTGCTGTATGGCAGTGGTCGCACATCAATTGATTTTAGTTATATGAGTGATCGAGGAAAAAGTGTGACACGTAGTCATACCTTTGAAGGCGTGATTCCTAATATGCAACGACGTTATCACGAAACAGAATCTAATAGTGTGCGTGACGATCTAGCAAAATATCATACGGTACGTTCTTGCCCCGATTGTAATGGTGCACGTTTGAATGAAGCTTCTCGCCATGTCTTTCTGGGGGAAACGTCATTACCTGTTGTGAGTGAACTACCCATTGGCGAAGCAAAGCAGTTTTTTGAACAATTAAGCTTGCCTGGGAATCGAGGAGAAATCGCGAGCAAGATCGTACTTGAGATTTCGCAACGATTGAGCTTTTTAGTGAATGTTGGTTTGGATTATTTAAGCTTATCTCGAAGTGCCGATACCTTATCTGGAGGAGAGGCCCAACGTATTAGATTGGCAAGTCAGATTGGTGCTGGTTTGGTGGGTGTCATGTATATTCTTGATGAACCTTCTATTGGTTTGCATCAGCGTGATAATGATCGCTTATTAGCCACGCTGACAAAATTACGTGACCTAGGTAATACCGTCATTGTTGTTGAGCATGATGAAGATGCGATTCGCTCAGCGGACTATGTATTAGATATTGGACCGGGTGCAGGCGTGCATGGTGGTGAGATTGTTGCTCGCGGTACACCAAAAGATATTATGGAAAGTGAACAGTCACTTACTGGTCAGTACCTGTCGGGTAAACGAAAGATTGAAGTGCCAACAAAGAGAGTGGATGTACATACGGGGCGAATGATTAGTGTTCGAGGAGCTTGTGGTCATAATCTACAAGATGTAGATATTGATATTCCTGTTGGTTTGATGACCTGTGTGACAGGCGTGTCGGGATCGGGTAAGTCTACCTTGATCAATGACACCTTATTAAAAATGACATCAAAAACGCTCAATAATGCCTCTGATGAACCAGCACCTCACCGTGAAGTATTAGGTTTAGAGCAGTTAGATAAAGTGGTGGCGATAAATCAAAGTCCAATAGGTCGAACGCCACGATCAAACCCTGCAACCTATACAGGGATCTTTACGCCTGTTCGTGAACTGTTTGCTGGCACGCCGGAAGCGAGAGCACGCGGTTATGGACCGGGTCGCTTTAGTTTTAATGTTAAAGGTGGTCGTTGTGAAGCCTGTCAGGGTGATGGTTTAATTAAAGTTGAAATGCACTTTTTACCTGATGTTTATGTGCCTTGTGATGTTTGTAAAAGTAAACGCTATAACCGTGAAACGTTAGAAGTGAAATACAAGGGTAAAAGCATTCATGAAGTGTTGGATATGACCATTGAAGATGCACTAGAGTTCTTCGGCCCTATTCCAGCGGTAAAACGTAAACTGCAAACTTTAATGGATGTTGGTTTAAGTTATATCAAGTTAGGTCAATCAGCGACAACGCTTTCGGGCGGTGAAGCGCAGCGAGTTAAGTTATCGAAAGAGCTATCAAAGCGAGATACCGGCAAAACGCTTTATATTCTTGATGAACCAACCACGGGCTTACATTTTCACGATATTAAGCAATTGCTACAAGTTATTCACCGTTTACGTGATCACGGCAATACCATTGTCGTTATCGAGCATAACCTTGATGTCATAAAAACCGCTGATTGGGTTGTCGACTTAGGTCCTGAAGGTGGTTCAGGTGGTGGTGAAATATTAGTAACAGGTACACCAGAGCAAGTTGCTAAACATAAAGGCTCGCATACCGCGAGATTCTTAAAACCTTTATTAGCCAACGCAACTAAAAACTAAGCATCAGTTCTGATGTTCTGCCAAAAGGCTTGTTTTTTGTAACAAGCCTTTTTTCTGTCTAGCATCCAAGTTCACTTCCGTTTAAGATAAATTATCACTTCAATCTAATAACTAAAGTAGTATGCTAAATGACTAATAAAAATAATAAAATTCAGCAGTGGCAAAATCCCTTAATTTATTTACTGGCCTTTTCTAGCGGCTTTTGCATTATGGGTATCGAATTACTCGGCGGGCGAATTCTAGCGCCATTTTTTGGCAGTAGCGTTCATATCTGGGGCAGTATCATCACGGTATTCATGCTGAGTTTATCTTTCGGTTACCTTGCTGGTGGCAAGCTATCAACAAAATCAGCATCTTTAAATCGTTATGGACTAATTTTTATTTTTGCTGGTATTGCCATTTTACCGGTAGCTTTTTCATCAGAATGGTTAATGGAAGCTATTTTTCTTGCCATAGAAGACACACGTTATGGCTCACTATTGGCTTCAATGGCGCTATTTTTTATCCCTACTGTTATTCTCGGCATGATCGCACCATACTCCGTGCGCTTGTTAGTCACCGATAAAAATAAAAGTGGCCAAGTCGCAGGCTTTCTTTATTTTGTCTCAACATTGGGTAGTGCCTTAGGTACTATTATTACCTCATTCTACTTAGTATTGCTGTTTGAGGTGAACAATATTATCACCGTATTTAGCAGTATTTTGATTTTACTTGGCCTAAGTGCAATGGTTTTTAACCGCCTAAATCAACCAACTGGCAGCAGTGAATGTATTAGCCGCCAAGGAGCGACTAATGAATAAATTATTAATCACCTTTTTAATATCGCTACTAAGTAATGTGCTGATTAGTGCCGCTTTAAATACTCAAGCAAGTGCCGAAACTATTCACAGTGAACGTTCGTTATATCGCAATATATTGGTAGAAGAAAAACGCGGCTTACGTTGTTTAAAATTCAACG
>ENA-OSET01001055-OSET01001055.1-sediment-metagenome-genome-assembly--contig:-NODE-1055-length-29547-cov-13.391924_pt1 | contig 29547 bp, 18 predicted proteins | sample MGYA00237882_ERZ534229 | MGnify/ENA primary metagenome ERZ534229 (study PRJEB26408, sample SAMN06266212) | sediment metagenome | isolation source: Hudson Canyon methane seep mesocosm | place... | reverse complement strand
TATCAATAAGATACCATAATGACACTCATTAGACACTATATTATTATAAAATGCAGTGATTTATCTCAAGCTCAACTTCTGGAATTTGGCTTAGCAGATTAATCAATGATTTAGCCTCGCTAATGTTTATTCTTGCGGTGATATTTGATTCTAATATTTCTATTGCCATGCTTTATCCTGATTATTTCATGCATCGAAAAAGTGTCACTATGACTAATTATTGCTTATACATAATCAGCGAGAGTGTCACTTTCGTCTTCACAATTAGCTAATTTTAAAGCCTTTCTGTTTGCCACATATTTAATCACTTGGGCATTGCCTTCAAATGAATAAAACCGTTCTGAGCTGTTTCGTTTTGCTTGCCACATGATATAGCCCATTTTTTTCAGTAGGTTTTTAAGTTTGGCGATGGGTCGACCAATGTACTCAAAACTGCCCAAATTATTCGCGGTTAATTCAACATGATTTTTTTGCAAATAATCCATTAATTTTTTAATGTCTCGTTCTGAAAATTCGTTTTCTTCACGGTTGGTCATGTACTCGATGACATATTGCATAAATAATGCTCTGCTGGTATCGCCGTGTGTTTCTTTTTTACTGTCAAATAACTTGCGGTCATTTGCTTTAATTTCCTCTATTTCCGAGCTAATTAACTCGTAATTACGAATAGAGGTCATGCCGCCGTCTTTATAAAATTCAACGTCGTCTTCGTCAATGTTATCGGCGGGTTTCCCTGCCATTTCAGCCACTAATGCCCGATCAAAGCTGTCAGATTCTTTTTGCGTGTCGGGTTTGGACTGTTTGAGTTCTTTAAATTTTTCATCAGAAATTAACTCGGCATTTAAAATGCGTTGTGCGTCCAATTCGCTGGAGCGTTTAGATAATCCTGCTATTTTTACTGCTGTACCTGTTGCACGGACTGTATAGCCTTTTGTTTGCGCTAAAATTAAAAATTCTCGGTGGAAATTATTTAAACTGTCGTTTAAGTTTGCTTTGATTTTGCTTTGATAAAACGCCATTGGCGCTATTTTTAAGGTATCTTTGTTTAAAAACCGTGAGTCTTTAAGAAAATCACCGTTTATTAAATGTTGTGGGTTGGTTTCACGGTTTCTGATATGGCCATTTTTAAAGGCGACTTTGATATCATCTACTTGGCGAACGCGTCCGACGGTTTGCATCATGCCGTTTGCGGAGATCACATTGGAAAACAAGCCATACACATTGGAAAAATGATCGTTGGTGATGCTAACACCGCAGCTGATCACCGGTGAGGCGATGACCCCTCTATATTTTTTGGATTCTTCGTTGGGATTGGCTAAAAAGGCGAGCTGTTTTTCATCGCCTTTGTTATCGCCGGTAATCACTAAAAAATCATCCGCGTGACTGTCGCCTAATAATTCAAAGGCTAAGACCGATTTAGCCACTTGTATTTTAGAGTCACAGGTGAGCCAAATGTTTTTACCTAACCTTAACACCTCTGCCGCATCTGATAACAGGCTTTCAAAATCCGGCAAAATGGTCATTGATTTTTTATGAGTGGCGGGTTTGGCTTTAATCACCGTGATCGCTTTGTTGGTATTCTCTTTTAACCAATTTAAAGTGAAGTCATTAAAATCGGCATCGGCAAACACGATGGTTTCAGCCGCGTTAATAGTTTCAATTAAACACGCTAAGACTTCTTCACGATTATCGACAGTACCCGTGTAAATAAATTCTAACATCTGTCTAAATTCATCAACCAATAACATATTGGCATCCGTGATCGAGTGTGACGGAATAGAATTAATGCACACCGCTAATTTTTCGCTGATTTGACCAAAATCAGTTTGAATATGTTTGTAATATTGCAAGCTTAAACGCTGTGCCCCGGTGCTGGTTAATGACATCAGCGGCGAAATATAGACCACTTTACGCTCATTGATATCGGCTAAGGCTTTGGTGTAGTCGGACAATAGATGCATGACTTCGGTTTTACCCGTGCCCATGCCACGGGCATCGACAAAGATACCTTTACGTTTCAACATAAAATCCGCTAATTGTTGATTTGATAAGTCAGTGGCATCTTTAAAACTCACACCTTCAAAGTCAGTGATCGCGTGTTTGGTTTGAATCGGGGTTAATGAATGCTTGATAAACATACGTTTGACGGCTTTACGCACAAAGCCACGAGCGACACCTCGTTTAAGGGCAGCTATCGAAATCTGTTGGCACTGGTTTTTGTATTGTTCGACCGTATAGATTGAGCGGGCAATAGAAAAACAAGCGGCATTAATGGCTTTTTTTAATTGGTTTTGAGGGGCGTATGAAATTTCGGCAATATGAAAATCAAGGACTTTAAAATTATCAAAGGCTTTGTTATCGCGCAATTGACGGGCAAATTCTTTAGGGCCTAATTGCACCAAGACATCATTAAAATCACATTTTTCGCCTGAGGGTAATTCAGGCATGACCACCGATGCACCGGTTTCCTTGGCAACTTTGGCAGCCATAAACAGCCCTGTATTTCTGCCAGAGCTGTGGATATCGTTATCGGCTAACAAACGTAAATTGTATGCACCAAAGCGTCTCGCTACTGGTAATAAGTTATTGGCACTCAAAGCAATCGCACAGGGTTTGCCGCAGGCAATAAACGAGGCTAAGGCGACGGCAAGTCCTTCGGCAATATCAAGGCGGTGACTGGCGGTTTTGCTTTCATCCAGTGGGGGAAAGATCACGGCACAACTGCCCTTTAGGCTGTCAGGCATAAAGATAAAATCTTTGTCACGGGTATTATTATTTTTATCTGTAAAGGCTTGCTCATAAATCTTTTGAAAGCCCACTTCTTTATTGCTTTGATTTCTGAGCGCGTAAGCAATATAAGCCCCACGATAATCGGTGCCTTGTCTGAGGTCAAAGTCAGCGGGAATATCACTAATATTAATACCGTGTCGTGCTAAATACGCACTTTCAGTGACGCGTGGCAAGGTTTTAAATTCGGTTTGAAATTTGTTGAAGCGTTGAATTTTTTGCTGATCGGCTTGCTGGTCTTGTTCGCGGCGTTCAGCTTTTTTAATGACGCGTTTGGGTTGGGTCGGCTGTCTTTTGGTAACGAAAGGATCGCTGTGTTCTGCTTCATAACCGCTCCATGTTTCGGTGATGCCACCATGTTTTACGGTATGAAAAGTTATTACAGGGTAATCAATGCCGTTTTTACAGCGGTATAGTTCACCGTAGGCGACCACTTTTCCCTGATATTTTTTTTCGGCGGCAATGCCTTGGGTTATTTTAAATGGAAATGAACGCTGTTGTTGTTGGATGCGATGCCAGTCTATACCGACTTCTAGGGCGATCATGGTCAACTCGTTATTGTGATCGGCGAGGATATCCGCTGGGCTGCGGTATTTTTTAGAGGTGATACTGACGGGCGTATCGCTTATTCTTGGGACTTGGGTGTTTGTATGGGACTGTTTAAACATGGTATTATCTTTCCTGTTATATGTTTTCGCCCCTCATAATTAATCTGTTTAGATTTTCGGAATTATGAGGGGTTGGTAATACCCGTATTTATCTTTCCAGGAACAGATACGGGTATTAGCCAATAAGCTAAAACCAGTGTATCAATAAAAGCGGGCGTTGTCTTGCTAAATCTTTAACGTCCTTCTGCGACGTATTCGTTATAAAATCTTAAAATCCTTATCACATAATCTTTTTATTAAGTTGAATTTTTTGTGCCTTTTTTTTGTATGGCTGTTGGCTGGGTAATATTCCACTGCCATATCGGCTTCTCGTTGTGCCTTAAGTATATTGCCAAACCCTGCGTTATAACTCGATATAATACCCCAACAATTTAGGGCAATAAATTGAGGCTTCTTATTCGAATCAAGCTAATAGCTCTTAAAAAATTGGAGTATGAATATTAGTAAAAAAAGAACGGTTTACAGTGCTGAATTTAAAAGTAAAATAGTACTGGAACTCATTAAAAAATGACAGAATACTCGCTGAAATTTCTTTTTTAGGATAAGGGGTTTGAACACTATTGAATTTTATAATTCGCAAGCTGATACCTTTCAGCAGCAATATTTATCGCAGACTGCAGAGGTTATACATCAGTCATGGTTTCATGATTTTATACCAGCATCCGGACAAGTGCTTGATGTGGGTGCGGGAGTAGGAAGAGATGCTAAATGGTTAGCTGAATTAGGTCTAGATGTTGTAGCTGTAGAGCCTGCTTTAGGGTTAAAAAATTATGGTCAAACATTAACGAGTAATCATTCTGTTTACTGGCTTGATGATCAATTACCTAGCCTCACTAAAACCTATCAGTTACAAACAAAATTTGATTTAATTTTGTTAAGTGCAGTATGGATGCATATTCCTGCTAGTCAACGAGAACGTTCTTTTAGAAAGCTATCTAACCTACTCAAGCCGAGTGGTCGTTTAGTTATTACTCTCCGTCATGGAGAAAGTCCGGATGCTAGGGTCATGTACCCTGTTTCTACCGATGAAATATCAAGTTATGCTCAACAGCAAGGTTTAAGTATCAAAGCGGTTATTAGCGATAACGATAAATTAAAACGGCCTAATGTTTTTTGGGAAACCGTTGTTTTAGAACTACCCGATGATGGTTCTGGTGCTTTTCCAACCATTAGGAATATCTAATGAATGACTCCAGATCATCGACTTATAAGCTTGCGTTAATTAGAGTTTTAATGGATTTACCCAGCAATTCCCGCTAAAATAACTATAAGTAACTGATATTTAAGTGTTTTATTTTTAAATAGCAATATTGAATTATGTAACCCATTGTATTATATAGGATATATATTTTATTAATTTACTTTTAAAATCAATAGCTTATAAGTTGAAATTTTGCTATTTTTAGTATGTTTTTTAATTAAATCAATGACTTAACTTAAATTATACCGGGAATTGCTGGGATTTACCTAAGGTAAAACCCTTTACATGTCATATAAATATAGAGTTATTTTACCTATTATTCACAAATTCGTACACTCGGTTGTATACTGAAAAATTAAAGATCAATTTCTACTTAAAGAGTAATATTTATGGATGCAGCACAATTTAATCAATTAATTAAATTAGTAAAAATTGGAAAATTAGTTGGTAATGCTCGTTATTTACATGTTAGTGCATTTTATGAAATACCGATAGAATTAAAAGACTTTATTATTTTAATTGCTAATACACTAAAGATACAATCAAGTGATTGGAATATTATTAAACTAAATACTCAACAATTTCGGATCTCTTACCTAAATTACCCTCAGTTTTACGAGTACTCCTATCCTGCTTTATATAATAGCATTACCGTTGATTTAGAAAAGAAAACACAGAAGTCTGCAAATTATACCAAGACAGAAAATGCACCTATATTACATCGTAAAGAACTGTTTATCAGTCCTTCTGATGAACATTATGCAGAATTTGTTAGCATTACCAAAGAAGGTGAAGCTGCTGGACTCTATGAAAATAGTCGTATAATTGGTTTTAAAAAATCTTGGGAACGTGTAATTAATCAGCATGGTTATGAGTTAGTTGATGGGCGTTTATTTGGTTTAAGCACCCTACCTCAATCAACCACGGCTGATAATAAGATAGACCGACATAAAACAGCAATACAGCGACAATCATTATCGGCTCCTATGAAAGCCCTTGCTAAGCATAATTATTTAAATGGTGAATACACGCTATTTGATTATGGTTGTGGCTTAGGTGATGATTTACGCGAATTAGAAGCACACGGCATTGATGCCGCCGGATGGGACCCAACCCATCGACCTGAAGTAGATCGCTTTCCTTGTGACTTAATTAATATTGGCTTTGTTATTAATGTTATTGAAGATAGAGAGGAACGTATTGAAGCAGTCCAATTAGCTTTCGAACTCGCTGAAAAACTATTAGTCGTTTCAGCCATGATTGCTGGTGACGCCCATATACAAAAATTCACAGCGTATAAAGATGGGGTTATTACCTCGCTTAATACTTTTCAAAAATACTTTTCTCAATCTGAATTACAGGGCTTTATTGAGAATACACTTGATGAAAATGCCATTGCGGTCGGGCCAGGAATTTTCTTTGTTTTTAAAGATAAGTTAGAAGAGCAGCTTTTTTTAGCGAGTCGGCAAACACGTCACCATAGCTGGAAACAGACCACTACGCGAGCTACCAGCAGTAAAGAAAAGTTTGAGTTAGTCTATGTTGAGCATGAAGCTTTATTTAAAGATTTCTGGCAGACTTGCTTAACCTTAGGACGTATTCCCGCAAACGATGAATTTAGTGAATCAGATAAAATAAAACAACTTGCAGGCTCTCATCATAAAGTATTTACCCTGCTCGACAATCTATTTGAAGACAATGAATTTGCACAAGCAGAACAATATCGTAAAGAAGATTTACTGATCTATTTTGCCTTATCTCAATTTGATAAACGTAAACCTTATACGCAACTACCTGATGAACTCCAACGGGATGTAAAGGCTTTTTTCGGTAACTATAATAACGCCCTAGCTATCGCTAAAGAGCTACTCTATTCGATTGCTGATACTGAGTTAATAACCGAAACTAGTCTTGCTGCACAGAAAATATTACCTGCTAGCCACTTATTAGAAAATCACTCCCTCACTTTCCATAAAGATTTCATAGAGCAACTTCCTGCCCTGCTGCGAGTTTATGTCGAATGTGCCGTACAACTGTATGGAGAACTAGAGGATATTCAGCTAATAAAAATTCACTTTCATTCAGGTAAAGTGTCTTTCATGGGCTATGATGATTTTGATAACTCACCGTTACCTTTATTAAAAGAGCGCATCAAAGTAAAACTAGCCCAGCAACAAGTCGATTATTTTGATTATGTCGGTGAATACACACCTCAACCGCTTTATTTTAAATCAAACTACATTACAGAAACTTACCCTAACTACAAAAAACAAGTTAGTTTTGATAAGAAAATCGCGCTATTTTTACCGGCACATAACCGCTATGGCATTAAATTGGATGCATTAAAAACAATACTCGATAACAACCAAACGGAAATCAAAGGGTTTCGTTTTTATGCTAAAAAATAAGCCTTATATATGAAGAAACCAATAAAATCTGACCATAATACCTTGCAAATACGGACTAAAAATCCACAATTACAAGGGTTATATAACATAATTCAGAACCGCTAAATCACATATAATCATTAATCATCTCCACCAAGCAACCATGAAAATGTGACCAGCATAAAAATAGCGGTAAAAAAGCCAAATTCACTGATTAGCGCCCAGAAGGTTTTCACCATAAAATGAACAAACCATAGAACTAAAAATAACAACAAAGCTGAAAAGAAGCTTTTTGTAATAACCCACAAAACAAGAAACAAAATTATTTTGATCATTTAATCCCTACCTATCTCTATAAAATTTAGCAGATAACACCAAATTATTTTAGTAAAAATAATATCACACCCAATTAAAAACCTTCTAACATGACTCAAATGATTTATTTAGACTACGCAGCAACAACGCCAGTTGACCCTACCGTTGCTGAACACATGATGCAACACCTTACCCTAGAAGGTATTTTTGCCAACTCCGGCTCAATACAGCATCACCTTGGTGAACAAGCGGATACCGCCATTGAGCACGCACGTAGTAGCATAGCCCAACAATTACATTGCAAAGCCAAGGAAATAATCTTTACTTCCGGTGCAACGGAATCCAACAACCTAGCGATTAAAGGCATCGCCTATAGCCGCAAAGGCAAGCATATCATTACCTGCCTCTCCGAGCATAAAGCCGTACTAGACACTTGCAAGCAACTAGAAAAAGAAGGTTACATCCTCACTTACTTAAAACCCAACATTAAAGGACTTATTGACCTTGATGAGCTAAAAAATGCCATCACTGAAGAAACTATATTGGTCTCTATTATGCAGGTGAATAATGAAACCGGCATTATTCAAGACATCCCAGCAATTGCAGAAATTACCCAAAAAAGTAAGGTCCTCTTACATGTTGATGCTGCGCAAAGTGCGGGAAAACTGCCCATAAACCTAAACAACCTACCGATAGATTTACTCTCCCTATCCGCTCATAAATTTTATGGCCCCAAAGGTGTCGGCTGTTTATTTATTCGCAATCGCGCAAAAATACACTTACAGCCGCTAACACAAGGGGGCGGACAAGAGTTTGGCTTACGTCCAGGAACTTTAGCTACCCACCAAATAACCGGTATGGCTAAAGCATTCGAATTAGCTCATCAACAGATGGCTAAAGAACAGCAACAAGCCAAAACATTACAACAACAATTTCTGACCCAGTTACACAGCTTAGGTGGCGTAACCATTAATGGTGATATAAAACACGGCCTACCCAATATTCTCAACCTAAGTTTTGATAAAGTTAGCTCAGATACCCTCCTCATTGCATTAAGAGATCAAGTAGCCGCTTCATCAAGTTCAGCCTGTAACTCAGGCGCTATTGAAGCCTCCTATGTTTTAAGGGCAATGGGTATTGAAGGCGACCGCCTATACTCAGCTGTAAGATTTAGCTTTGGCCGCTACACAACGGAGCAAGATATAAACCAAGCAGCAGTGATGGTGAGTAAAGGAGTTCGGCAGCTTAGGTTATTAGCAGAAGGTTAAAAAAATGCTAGCATCTTTTTTGAGGCTGTAAATACTTCATACTAAGAACCATATTTTGTGCCTTTTTGGTTTCTATAGTTATTAGTTTTTTCTTTTGTACGCTCAGGTATATATTTCTCTTTATATGCACGCTCTATTATTTCCTTAAAAAGATTAACCTCCCCATCTTTTGGCTGCCAATTTTCGAGTGCTCGTATATTACCAAAAAACATTAAATTTTCTTTAGCTCTTGAACAAGCAACATTGAGTCTTTTTTTATCAAGTAAAAACTGTAATGACCCGTGCGTTCTCACAGTAGAGTAGCAAACAAGTTCTGCTTCACTCCCTTGAAAGCTATCTACTGTGTCTACTTTGATTGTGAGACTTCCTAGTTTTATTTGCTGCGACCCACCGTTAGATTTTAGTAGTTTTCTTATTAATCGCTTTTGAGCACCATAAGGAGTGATAACTGCAACATCTATATTTCGTGTAAATGATTTAGAGAGTTTGTTCAAATAAGAACAAATAGCCGTAGCCTCTAATTCATTTTCGAGACTTGTTGATCCATGTTGTTTATTCTGCCTCCCCCAAACATCTACCCAAACAAGACATCCCTGAGATACAAAGTCCGTAGTATCAAGAGGCTCTTTATTACCATTATGGAGTTTTCTTTCTCCATCTTTGGTATAAAAGAGCTCTGCGACAAGATCACCGATAGGTTCTGACATTCGAAATTGTTCAGCCAAAGATGCAGTACAATTTTTTGGTAATTGTTCAAATAATGTCTCAAAAAAACTTGTTTCCAAAAAAGTTTCCTCAAGAAACTTCATTTCATCTTTTGCTGCATCTTCACGTAAAACTGGAGCGATACTAGGGGGAAGTTGATGATGGTCACCAATAAGTATTGTCTTACGAGATCTTAGTAAAGGTATTAATAATTCTGGTACTGTAGCTCTACCAGCCTCATCCACTATTGCAACATCAAAAGTAACGTGTTCAATACCGGCATGTCTGGCTGCTAAACCTACACAAGTCGCACCTATTAAATTTTTATCTGCCAACATAGTTGTAAAAAATTCATCTGACACCTTACTATTTTTGGTTGTATCTTGCAGTTGAGTTAGCAAAGATATCCACTCATAAGTAGCTTCAAGCTTACCTTTATTAGCATTGACTTCGGTATCCTCCAGAGGCTCGTTAACATCGAACGTAGTAGCCCTACTTGTTGCATCACCCCTACACTTTTCAATAAAAGATTTAAAAACCAAATCAAAATGATCTTCTGCCATATCATCATCAATTTTAGCGGGATTGCCTACTCGCACTATATTTACGTTTGAATTTACAAAATCTGGATAATCATTTTTAAATTTTGTAATTGCATTATCTACTGCGGTATTTTGTTGTGATACAACTAAGATTTTTTGATTAGGGTTTTTTAATAACAATTGATATAACATTTCAACTATTGTGGTCGTCTTACCTGTTCCAGGAGGACCTTGAATCATAGCTATATGCTTAGCTGAAAGCGCTACTTTAATTGCACCTTTTTGACTATCAGTAAGGCCCCTGCTCCATGTAATGGTATCCTCAAGCCAATGAGACTGTTGTTCAACTTTATAAGAGGATGGAGATAAGAAAATTTCTTTTAACCGAGGTTCTACAAGCCTATCTTCAAAAAGTGCATCTAAAGCCATCTGCTGTCTTTGGAGAGGAGCATTAGGGATTTGAACAACTAATTGAAACTTTTGAGGTAAAGAAAAATCTAATTTATTAAAATGATTCAGCGGTGCTTCTATTTCAATATTGCCATTATCAAGTTTATAATTAATTTTGTATAGTCTTGAATAATCAACGGCAGGTAAGTATTTACCATGCACGGCATCCCAGATTAATAATTTACAACTTCGGTTAAATTGTAAGAAATCAGATGTCTCGATATCTTTCATGAAATGATATATAGATTTATCATTTACGAGTGAATTGTTAATAGCATTGCTATTAACAATCATTGAATAGAACGTAGTGTTTAAACGATATGGAACTAGCTCAAACTCAACGCATCGAATACTCTCTTGTTTTTTTTGATATTCAACAACTCGCTCCCAGCGTTTAAAAAACTCTATTTGCTTAACCCTTTCTTTTGCTGTTGTTGAGTTAACCGAAGCTTGACTAGCAAATGCAAATAATTGCTCAATTCCATAAGTCCATCCGAATAATTCGCTAGCGGAAAGATCTGGTGTCAGTAATATAAAGTCAAAAGGTAAATCAATACCTACTTGAGGGAGCTGATGCACAAAGGCTTTACATATTACCAAGCCATCATTATTTGATGAAAGTTCACATTGAGCTTCCACGTCTCCTTTACCTAAAATAATTAAACTTTTATTCGAATCAAAATCAAGTAAGGACCACTGAGTAAATTCACTATAAAAAGAGCTCTCTGATGGTATTTTATTTAATACTTCTATATTAGCTTCTATAAATAACTCAAAGTCATCGCCCCCCATAATAGAAGGCAATTTTTCAGTTATCGATGGGAATGGCTTCTTGTTATTTTTTTGTAAAACACCAAGAGGGTCTATTTGTAAAATAGCATCATAACTTTCAAAAAATACATCTACTTTTTGCCCTGGTACGCAACGCAGCCCTGGCTGAAGAAGTGATTGTTGCGGTAAGCACGCCCTTACTAAGCCATCATTAAAAGTACATAAGTAATCTTTAGCTCCCACTCGAAAGCGATCCACTGTCATACTTAACGGTTCAGCCATTCGAATATAATCATGAAATATAATGCCACGAGCGACACACCCGAAAAAATTATTATGATGATTTTTAACTACAAGTATTGGAAATTCACTTCCATAGTTTAAAGCCAAAGATTTTTGCTGCTCTGGCTCTCCATTAAAGCCCGTAAATTTCAAAATATGACGGCTATTATCCAAAGGCTTACCCATGTCCTCTAGCTCAACTACTAATAATTTCCCTGGATATAACCATTCCAAAGGTAATAGTGCGTCAGAAATTGGTCTCTCTAATAGCCAATCATAACTACTGTCACCCCACAGTTGGTTTATTTTTGTTTTTTCAAACTCTAAATATTTTGCATACTCTGAAATTCTAATTTGAGCATCTTCAATTAGTGAAAATTCTTTACGAAGTGCTGACTTTCTATAAGGGCTTGTAGTTTCAGAATTTATTTCAATAACAATTGCATCATATAGTTCCTTATATGCTTTCGTTATAGGAGAAACTTTCTCAAAGTGTTTATCAATTTCTTTAAGCAATAATCCTTTATAATCTTTAGCTTGTGACCTTCTTTGTTTTCTATAGTTCTCTTCATTGCTAGAGCGCTCTGAATTATATCTTGAATATATATCATCCCTATCTCTATAGGCTCTATTTTGCCTACCTATTTCTGCATCCGTTTTTTGATTATAATGCCATGCTATTACACTAGCACCTACAATCACAGTTCCTGCTACTAATAATGGGATCATAATTATGCCATTGACTTAACTGCAGTCACTAGTTCTGAAAGTTGTTCTGATGTAATTTTCTCATTATCAACCAGATCTAGTATTTTCAGTATTTGATCATGTGAATTTGCTTCTTTACTGCTATCCAAATAATAACTTAATTCGTTATCTCTACCTCTTTGTGCTATTTCTTTTTGCTTAGTCTCCTCTTGAATCGATACTTTTTTTACTTCATTTTCGCTTTTTTTAATCTCTGCCTGTGCTTGAGCTAACACTTGCCCTGTTTTTAAATATTCTTTCGCTAATCCTAAGCCATTATTAGTTAACTCAATTACACTATTACCTAATTGTGTAATTTGATTACTATCAAGCTTACCAATCATTCCCGCAACATCGATTTTGGATGAAAAAACATTATCACTTTTTTGAGTGGATAATGTTTTATTTCTTGGTATATATTGGCCTTTTACTGAATGAGGCTTTCTCATTATCGCTTCCTTATCTTATTCAAGATTATTAGTAATAAACATTAGAGATGCTTTCAATAGGTAATCTAATGCTTTTTGAGCTTTCTGAAGTTGCTCAAAGTTAATTCCATTCTCGCGCTCTGCTTTGAGGTTTTTTTGCATTTTATTAGCAATTTCAATATGTTTTCTTACTTGAATAAGCATATTTGATCTTTGCTCAGCATTCAATTTAACAAGTCGGCACAACTCTTCTACACTCTCATTTCCAGCTTTTAAGATTGTTTCTTGTTTAAGCTTAATAATTTTCAATTGAGCATCTAATTCAGCTTTAATTATTCTATTTTCAGCTAGTATTTGCTTCGTCTTCTCACATTCACGGGCATACTTTAAATAACTGTTTACAGCTTCAATAACTGATAACGTAGCATCTATATAGAGGGCGGCCGGATTGATTTTTTTTGCCGCACCTTTGAAACCGTGCTGTACAATCATCATTCCATACTTTTGAGTTCTATTATCATTAAATAAATGCTCAGTAAGAGATGGGTGCTTTTCAACAGTTCTCATGCTTTTATTCTTATGATGCTAGGATCAACAATGAAGCTAATCACTTCTGAATATAAATATTCATGAAGCTGCCACCCTTTATCAAAATGATTTTCTCGTGAATAAAACTGCATCTCTTCATCGATAAAAGTTAATGAATGAGCCAAAAGGTTTAGTGCATTTTCTTTTTCATCGGAATACTCTCTGCTACAAAGGAGGTTATCTTTATCAGATTTGACTTCAAATTTGATAGCATCATAAATAACTTCATCATTATCTGAATACACAAATGTTATCGGTTTGAGCTCTTTAAATTTGCTAAAACCAACACCTAAAGGAGATGAAAAATTAACAGTCAACCGCAAAAGTTCAGTATATAAGCATAACGTTTTGACATTATTTATTTCTTTTGAGTCATTTGATTTTTTTAATGCTACCTCTACTGGAATCCCCATATCTTGATCGTCAGCCTTAGATCTAAAAGTAACATCCCACTCTTGTTCCCATACCTTATTTGAATCATCAATAATTTGGTTAAACTCAGGTATAAGAGAGGATAATATTTCATAATGATTACTTTGAAATCGCTGGCCTTGTCTAAAGCAATCTTCTTTATAGTTAAACAACACATCTTTTGGCAGAGGCACAGTAATATCATTTTCTGACATATCAACTAAAAAACCATTCTCTTTTAAGGCGATAAACCAATCACTATCCCAACTAGCGTAATTTTGATCTATATAGAGAAGGAGCTGTTTATTATGTATATTTTCTAAAATATAAGCTGTTCTTTTTCCACCGTTAGATAAATTATTTTCAGATTCATCTATTAAATCCAACGCCTTCAGCCGATCAACAACAGGTTTAATTTGCATTTCAGATAGCCCTGTTACCTCTTCAACATCATAAATCGTTAAGTCATGTTTTGACATAACACTCAAAATAAAATGAGATAATTCCCCAAGCTCCGCAAGTACTCTATGCTTAATTGTCATTTCATACAGTTTAAGAGGTAGCACCACATTAACCACTGCAGAAGCATACGAATTATGGCCTGTTTTTTCATCAACAGGTTTAAACTTTTCAACTTGATTAAGCTCGCTAATTTTCATATATACCATTACCCATTTATACTCTCTACCATTTACTATAATTCAGAATCGCTAATAAATACTCTGTTAAGCCCTAACTCAGCAAAATCCTTATAAGCGATTGATTATAAGATATAACTATTCTGTAACTCCCCTAACTTTAATTATCCTAATGCTGGCATTAATGCTTAATTAAGGGATAATCCTTATGGCAAAAAACATACAACTGTTTCTGAGCTCTTGATGCCCCCGTAAATAACATATCAGGACGCTTCGAGAAGTTATTCATACCTAAATCACAAACTAAAACAACAGACGCTTCTAGCCCTTTAAATTTCATAATGCTTTCAATCATTAGGCTGGTAAACTTCTTTTCATTTATTAACCCGTAAAGCATGGAATTTTCTTTGCGGTATGGCGTTAATATCACTATATCTGATAATAAATATCCCTGCGACAGTAATTCATTCAAGCAGTCTCTGACTTGCGCCAACTGTCCTTCATAGTTTGTCCACAAATTGATTTCTGGCTTAACTCCCACAGGTGATCCTTTTTTAGGCATAGCGGCATTACTATTAATATCACAAAGCCATTCACAAATATTACTCGTGTTTCTACAATTTTCATTCAGTGGATAAGGCGCAGACGTTATAGGGTAGTCTAATTTACGTTTAAACAAATTTTGTTTTGAATCATAAAAAATGTAAAACCACCCCTCATTTTTAACAAGAGAGCTAACAGGGAGCCACCAATCATCATAGAAATCTTGCCCCTCATCGACGAGTACAGCGTCATATTCAATAACCTTACCTTCCTCAATTGCCTCGATAAGCACCTCAGGAGCATATTTTTCATAAAACACTTTAACTGCAGCCTCACCCTCTGGCTCAATAAAAGGTTTTTTTACTAATGTTGCAGCATAACCACAAAAACCATGAAAATAATCACAATGAATCAAAGGTTGCTCCTTCGTCACTGCTTTTAAGTATTCAGAAAGTTTAATATTAAAAGATAAAATTAAAACCGAGTTACCTTGCTCAGCTAATCGTCGAGCTTTTTCAAGTAATAATAATGTTTTTCCAGTGCCTGCACTCCCTGTAATTAATGCATGCCTTTGCCCCTCAAGCCAATCCAATAACTGGTATTGCCCCTGCGTAAGTTGTAGAAATTTCTCATCCATTTCCATAAAGTTTAACTTCGGATCTGGTATCAAGCGAAAAGAAGGTGCAAGTATATGGTGCTGAATAAAATCAGCCGTTATTTTATTTTGCTCTTGGTTCCATCCAGAAAAAAGTTTATTCACCACTTTTGAGCATTTATTAAAATCAAACAATACCTCACTATCAATAACCAACTCCCTAAGCACATCCATTGGCAAGGATACTCCTGCAGGTAGTTTTGAGTGTGGGAAGCACACGCTATATCCTATAGAAACAAAACCTGAATGTTTCTTTTTTATCTTATCTAACATAGCATGCTTAGCTTTTCTTGCTTGTTCAAAAGGGTTTTTAATTTTATATTTTCCAGAACGGTTTTCACTGAACCATTGGCCATTTTCTATACTTATTCCACCACCTTTTACCTCTAGAATAAGTAACCCCTGTTTTTTATGGAAGATAATTAAATCAGCCTCACCCTCTTTAATATTTTGCTTTTTTTCAATAAATGAAACACTATGATAAACATAATATTCATCAGAAAGAGCCTTAGATAAAGCATGCAGAACTATACGTTCGCTCTGGGGTACACCATCATCAATATCATCAAGTGCAGGAAAAAATTTAGCCACCGAATAATCCTTATTTTGTAGTTAAATTAAGTATTAAAAACACCTTAATTTAAGCTAAAAGTATCGCTTCATAAAATTTATCAATTAAGTATTTCTTTCGCTCTATAAAAAATTCCTGAGTAGGAACTTTTACCTTACCTGAATCTTTATGGTGCTGTTCAAATAACACTTTAGTTCCCACTGTTAACCAATGAGCTTTTAAGCCTGAGCTATCCAAAAAATCAAAAGAGGTATACATCGGCTTATTAGATTTAGCCATATTTTCACTTCCAGGCATAGGAAACATATTCCCTAGGGCATTCACATCATCGTCACGAGAGATTTCCCCATACTTGTAATATGCAGGGTGTACCGCCCCCTCTGGACTCGATGGTTCCATATGGTCAAGATGCATCTTTTGAATTTCATCTGATTTAAGACCCAAAGAAAATGCCGCTTGCTTCAATTTACTATCACCGTCTAGGTCTAACTGTAATAAACGATAAAATAAAACCTTAACCCTTACCTCATTACTTCTATAACGCCATGGAGTTAACCAACTTTCCAAAGTTTTCTTATCGAAGCTTGCGCTATTAGGAATTAGTACTTTCGACCCTATATCGTTCGTTTGAATAATATGATTTGCTATCTCTTTAGCTGGCTTATAATCAGGGGCAATTAGAGTTGTTTTCCAGAAAATTTTAGCTTGCTCATGCACTTCTTGATGTATCGTACTATCACTAACTAATTCGCCTAAAACCTTCTTAGCAATATCAACACTAAATACGTCAGTGTGATTTAACTTAATATATTGCAAAATAAAGCTGACAAGTCCCGATAAAACTCCCTCATGACCTAAAGCAAGAAGCAAATGCACCGTTTTAAAAGTATCAGTTTTATTAGAAAACTCTGCCTCTAGCGCTTTATTTACACGCCCATTAGCTTTTACCTCAAATATATCCAGACATTGCCGGATACACTCAAAAACAGAAAAGTCTTTATGAAGATCACTACAGGAATACTTCTCTTCATACTTATTCAGATACTCTTTAATTTCATCCCTAAATTTATCATGCGACTTCAACCCTATTTTTGTGGAGCCAGTTAAATAAGTCGTTGCTAAAAAGGCAATTAATTTATTATTGGTATCCGTGTTATTTTTAAAAACCTTATCTCCCCACTGCTCTTCCCTAGCAACAATCTCCTTATCAATATCTTCCTCACTAATATTTGTGTTTTTACTAGAAATACATAAAGAGCGATAGAATTGATTTTTCACCAAGTCCAGGTCATCTAATGCTAAAGATCGATCGTTCAATACTTCAAATAAAGTATAGGCATCCTCAGAGCTTCCTGTTTGAATAACACAAAGCTTTACACCTTCTAAAAATGCAACAGCAGAATCAATAATTGATAGCGATTTTTTAAAGGGCGAGAGTTTTTTACCCTTACTTCTCACTTCACTGATTTCAACTAGGGAAGTAAAAATTTGCTCAATTGCATCTAGGTATACAAATTCAATACACCCATTAGTCAAGCCATCTCGCTCAACACTTACTTTCAAGGCATGCTGACTATCACTTGTAACAACAATTCTAGATAAAGCCTTGCATAAAGATAAATTATAAGAGCTACGGTCATATGACAATCTAGGTAAATAATCTTCAGTAAATGTAGATAACTTTTCAATATACCTTTCAGAAAAACCCTCTTCGGATTCTGGCTCACTAGGCAAATGAACAATAGCTAAATATTTATCTAATATTTTTTGCAATGCCGTTTCATTTGAATCACTCCCAGCATCAAAAGATTCTTCTAGCTCATCAATATTAATAATTTCCGGCATATCCTTAGTAACGGCATACTTTATTGAAGTATTAAATTTATCCAATAAACTTGAAATTGCAAGCTGTTGCTTACCAACTAAAGCTTCTCGTATAGTCGTGCGTAACAATAGGAAAAGTAGAAAATTGGTTAAATAAATTGTTGTAAATCGTTGCTGCCCATCAATTAGCTGATGCAATAGTACGTCAGCCTTAGAGGTACTTACAGTAACAATAGAGCCCGCAAAATACTCACCATCATTATTTTTCTGATTTTCTATACTCCAATCATCTAGAAGTTGCTTAACAATATCCTTTCCCCACTTATAAGGACGCTGATAATGTGGAATTCTAATATCACCGATAGTTTCATCATTCGTACCAATATCACAACTTAACTTATAAAAATTTCTTACTTCAGCGCCCTTTAAATCCATGTTTTATTCCTACATAACTCGCTTAAATTTATTAAAAAATATTGCTGCACTTTTAGGCTAGTGAAGCCTAGCTACTCAAGTTCATTACCCGCTTATCACCACCAAACTCACTTGGGTTAAGCTCTGCTAATTGATTTCTCACCCGCTGCCTCAAGTCTTTCGCAGGAGCCATAACATACTCCTCATAATCAGGGTCATCAGGATTTAACAATAGTAACTTAGATAAAGCGGAAGCCAGTCGAGTAACGGCTTTCACATCGCGGCTATCACCTTTAAGTTCAGGCACCACACCATACGGAAACTCAACATGACTGACTAATCGTAATTGGTGTAAAAATTGTCCAAAAACATCCGCTTTAATACCGTAACCTTGCGCAGCAGATTCAGTTGTAAATCGCGGAATTTTCCAGCCTGGAATAATTCCATGGAAACGATCTAACAATGCATCATCTTGAAACATTTCAGGTAAGCTTTTAATATAATCCGGTTGCCTAGGCTGCCCGTCATGTACTCCAATATTAGCCAAAACAATCAGACCACACTCACTAGTCACTTTTTCTTGGCCAACACTATATTGCCCAGACTCTAAGAAATCTTTAAATTTGGCATGAATATCATCAGCACCTTTAAAGTTAATTGACTGCCCTTCATCTAAAACTAATAGATCATACTTTCCAATGAGCCCAACTTCCTTAGTTGATAGATTCATAAATAACTGTGCTTGAGTTAAAGCACCGCCACTATTTAGCCATGCATAGCGACTTAAATTGGAATAAATAAATGACTTCCCTGTCCCCTTAGGCGCTAGCTCCATCATATTCAAATTATTTTGTACTAATGGTAGTAATCTCAACAACACATTATTTTGCTGTTCATCACTATAAGCGGAAGGTTCATACCCCATAGTTCGTAGTAATAACGCAATCCATTCTCGAGTACTAAATTCCTTTCTAGCATTAATTAGCTGCTCTAAGCGCACCGTACCCGACTGCATAGGATGGAATTCTATTAATTCAATTACCTTAGTTTTCCCTTCCTCTCGTACAGCGAGTCGTCCAGCTCCCCACTGCCCACCTTCTAACAATGAATCATTCTGCTCTAAAACATCACTCGTAACATAAGCATTGCGCTCATCGATACAAGGGATAGCAATTAATTTTCGATCATTTTTAATATCAATACGGGCATCAAAGCGATCTAACAATACAACTGAGTCATTAAGCTGTAATTGATATTTAATTTTTTCCTTTTCAGTTTTCGCAGGTAAATGCTTACTCATAAAACTTGTAATATCGTTATAAACCTCAGCATTTGATTTATTTGGCTCTTGAAAACGTGAAATTAACCACTCCTCTACAAATGAAGGGATCGTTCGCTTATCTCTAATTTTCAACTGCCGGACTAAAGCTTTATCAATCGTTAACTCACTAAAATTTTCCAAAATTTTAGTGTCTAGTTCTTCTTTATTCATCATCTAAAACATTCCCTCAAAACCTTGCGTTGCCGAGTCTTTACTAATTAATGGCTCAGGTAAAAGACAAGGAAAAACTTTTGAATTAACCTCATGCGCTCCTTCTCTGTCATAACTTAGCTCTACAGCTAATTCAATCATACCAACTTGCTCATTATTTGAAGAGAAATTTAGAAACAACCGACGAGATTCACCTTTAGACATAGCTGTTGTAGATACTTCACCTATGAGCGGAGCCTTGAATTTCAAGTTAATATTCTCAACAAAAACATCTGCCACTAATTCAGCTTCAATTTGCCACGCTTTATCATTAATACGCTGACATTTATCACTTAACATGTTTACCCTAAGAGGGGTTGACCCCATTTCAGCTTGCTTAGAAGAGAGAGTAACAAAAGGAATCAGAACTTCCTCGGGCGTTAAGCCACCATGAGTTAATAAGGCATCATCCGTTAACCCAACGCGTGCCTTAGGTACTAAATAAGATTTATTTCTACCAGTATTAATTAATGCAAAGCCATCCGGCTCTCGACTACACTCACTAGGAACAACAAAAACCCGCTCTTTCGCCTCACCTAATTGTTCACCTTGATATTTTGACTGCGCAACCGTCATACCATGATCTGCTGTTATTAAAAAAACCACATCCCTATGCAAATAAGCCGCATCTTTACTCCACCGCTCTATCGATTCCATAAGCTGCCTTAAAACTAATGAAACATCTTTTCTATGGTTTTCGAAATTAACACATTTATGCAAACGCTCATCAATTCGATTTTCGAAGAAAACCAGCAAATTTGTTTCTGCCTTAATTTGCTCTTCTTTAGATTCTTGCCAACTTTTTATCACCTTTAAAGAACCCTGCTCAGGCAAATACTCCCTATACATTTCTCGTATTGCAGTTTCTGAATCGCTAGGTAGCTTACTTGCCTCTTTCCCAGTTATCAGTGCCATTTTTCCAACTTCAGTTAATGTAGGTAAAGGAGAAAATAAGGTTTCACTACCTACTGACAAATGATTAACTTTAGCGACACTCTCTAATAGTAAATCCTGATTTAAGGCCGAAAGCGCATCAACCATACAAACAACAACCAAATAACCTTTCTCAAGGTACTTCTCAACTCGTGTAGAAAACTGTCGCCAATCAGACTCTGAACGTGCAATCCGTGCTGATTGTGTCAGCAACCAATCAGAAAAGCTTAGATTTAAGGTGTTATCAACCGCTTGACCAGACAAAAACTGTTGCCGAATAAATTCAAAATACCCTTGGCTCCATTTATGCACCTCACTCATAGTCGAATTCTGAGACAACGCTCCAAATTTCGAACGTTCCAATATTTCCGAAAACTCAACCGCGTACTGGTTAACTAAGGCATCATCAAAACTAGCCAATTTATTAATAAGGTCATCAGAAATATATTTTATATTATTCTGAACTAACTCATTTAGCCGCATTAAAACGGATGGCCACGGAGCAATGACTAACTCAGCCAAAACCACTACCTCTTGCTCCCCCTTATCGACTAGGCGATAGGCCCTTTCTATTGCTTCTAAACACTTAACCGGCAAATCTTTTGCTCTTGCCTCAGACAACGCCAATAAAGGAACTTCAAGTAATAATGTAGGAAAGGATCTAGCAGGCAAAGCAATATTGAGGTAAAACCTAGAAATATTCTGACGCAATAATTCCTGATGTTGCTCATAAGCAAGGTTAGCAATAAAGGTAGCGACAGACTCAGCTTGTAATAAATTATCGATGAACAGTACTGCCAGCTCCTCTGCCAAATTAAATTCACGCATTAAATACGCGACGAAGTAAGCTTGTACTTCGCTTACTTTAAATACCGTCCAAAATTCACTTGTCTGATTAAGAAGTGCCTGTATGAAAACCACAAAATCATCTGCCAATAACTCTGGATCAGAACTCATGACAATTGCATCAATCACACTCAAATTAGACAAATCTTTTGGTAGATTTTCCAGCAACCCTAGCTGAATAATAAGCTCATCTGATAGCCAGCTCGGTAAGTTTCGTTGTACTAGCTTACGGTAAGCAACCCGTGGGATTAAATGTTGCGTCGGTAAAACGCCTTCTAAACCTTCAAAATATTTAAAACTATTAAAAACAGCCTTACTTTTGAAGCGCACCCGCAAAATATCATCAGCATCACTTTTTAAATGTTGATTAATGGTATTTCTTAACGAATCAACCTTATCGTAGTGAGCTGTTAATGCTGCATCAGCGTCAATATTGAATGGATCAAAAACAAACTGGACACTCATTCATCTCACCCCTTACGGTCTTGTAAAAGGCTTTCAAGTAAATTCACAATATCCTGATTAGTCAAACCTGATTGCTGTAAAGCCCTATTTACTTGATGCTTAAGCTCATCAATTGGTTTCGGCTCATCGATTTGGACTGCTGCCCCTGGAAATATATCTGTAAATGATGAAGAATGACCATAATCAGCCTGATCCTTTATAAAGGGTTGAGCACTATCTTTAGCAGGCTCCCTTCTTTCTGGCTCAGGCATTCTCGCTTGCTCAAATAAGGACTCTAATACACCGGTACATCGGCCAATATCCGAGTCTGAACAATCACTAAATTTCTTACCTAACAGTTGATGAATGACTGCCATAGGTGATACATCATCCGCAACTTCAGCACTTTCAAGCAACCTACTTAATTGATTTGATTGGTGTGTATTAATAGACTGTAATCGAGAAATAATAGCATGACGTTCCTCAGAGTTATCTGGAAAAACATCAACCCAACACACGCTTATTTCGTGTAACTTAACATCTTCAACACGCGAAAAATCATCAAAGATAGATTTAATAGCTGCCATAATCTTAGGAACATTTTCAGCAGGCAGGTCTCGCTTCACATCAAGTAATTCAATTAAAAAATCCGCTAAATCTTGTGGCGTATTGCCTCTTTCTTCAATAAATTTAACTAAACTCTGTGTTTTCAATCCTAATTCATTAGAGCGTTTAACACCATCAGCTTTATTTTTAATAAAATCATTTAAAGCGCTCGCACAAAGCGGCGCATACTCTTCAATAGGTAGTTCATCAGAATTATCAACCTTAAGAGAGTGCCCTACTAAAAATAAAATTGCTGACTGTTTTTTACCAAACTCAAATAACTGAACTGTTAATTTACTCCCTTTAGTAAACGCATCAACTAAGGTCTTAGCAAACTCAGAGTCTTTTTTCTGACTACCCCAGCGCAAGCGTTTCACCTCACTACGGATAGCAACTGCAGCGAATAGTGGTAAAGTACAAGCCGGTAAGCCATAAGGTGGTGCAATTAATTTATTTCTTAATTCACTTACCGTATATGGATTTTCACGCTTTCTCAGCAACGTATCATGCAATAATTTTAAAACCTCACGTAGCTCTTCCTGAGTATCATCAGCTGATTTAATTCCCCAGCCACTTGCCTGCTGAACAAATAATGAATTTGCGCCTAATATGCCATCAATTAAAGCCGACTGCTCACTCGTTTCCTTTGCGTCACCTAATAAATCTGTTTGATATGCAGGATTTTCATCAAACTCTAAAATACGCTCAACAATTTTAACTAACTTCGAACTCCCCGAATACTTCTCGTCACGAAGCACATTCATATTCATTGCCCGAATAGGAAGCTCATGACTATAAAGCTGATTAACTTCCTGCTCTAAATAACTTTTAAAACCATGCCAGCTATGACAATCAACAGGTTCAGTAGACCCTGATTTAAAAACCTTACACTGCGCAGATTCCAAGCCAGTACGACCATATAACACCTGAAGCATCACCTTAATGGCATTACGGTTACTTTCACCTTTCGCCTCTAACTGTCGTCTCAAATCTTCCGACAGAGCTGTCCCTTGTTTTAATTGATCAGCAATAGCTAAATAACGGCACAGCAAATCATTTAAATGGTAACTAACCCCATTTTCAGTGTAGGTTTGTACTTCAATTCCCTGCACAGGCATCCAAAAATAAATATTTTGGCTCGCCATTTCCTGCACTCTTGCCTTAGCTGTCAATACATCTTGCTGTAACGGCGCTAACAATAAAAATACACGCGCAGAAATCAAAGGATCTTTTAATTTTATATCCTCAACCGCAAAAGGCGGTGTTAATACCTCAACTGAAAAAGAGCGAATAATACCGCAACTAGACGGTTCTAAATCATGCATTCCAAGTGTCGGTAATAAATCCTGTTGCATCTGCGGATAGCTTTCAAATAAATATTGATAAGAACGCCCAGAAAAAGCCTTAGTACCTTTTTCAATCAATGCATCTATATCAACACCCCCTTCTCCCGCTAATGACCAGAAATGGTTAGCCGTATTCTTCCAAATAACGCCTGCGGCTTTTAACCAAGCTAAATGATCATTCAGCTCACTAGACGCTGCAGTATTAGGTAAGGCATCATAAAGAGCACACGCTAAAAAATCCTCACTCGCCTTAAAAGACTCACCTAACAATTGCGCCAATAATAAAGTACTTAAAATATCTTTTCTGATACTGACTTCATGCACATCCCCGCTCACACTTGCTAATGCCTGCTCATAGCGACGCCAATCACTGCCTGACTCTTTCTTTAAACTCTCTGCATAATAATGTAACAATCGAGGGAAGCGAATAAGCTCCGCTTGCCACAGTACACCATCAGTTAATTCAGTATTTAAAATATCACCTGCATTCTCACGAAAAAAAGTTAATGCCGTTCTATTCGCCTGTGCTAATTTAGAAAAATTAAATAAACCTACCGCCATTAAAGGATGTAATGGATACACATCCTCAAATAAGGGCTCTAGCTCTGCACTTAAAGTATGGAATAAAGGCAACCGCTGACAAGCCTCAATAAGTTTAGCTTTTTCAGACTGGCTACCCGCTAAGAGCTTACGCCCCTCTTCGGACCAAATTTTTTGCATCCCCAATAAGTGATAACCATCACTCTCGGCCGCATTCAGTTCTACTTTAAATGGCTTATTAAATCGCCCTGAAATTTTCTCTAAGCCATCCTTAATCGTATCGGATGCATTTGTTCGACTTGCATACTCAGGAAATGAAACATGCGACACCCCAAAAAATAAAGTATGCCCCACATCGGGAGCACAGCATGTTTCAACAAAGTGTTGTAAGCTAATAATTTCCTGCCCCGCATTACGTGCAGGATTACCAATCAACTCCTCTAACGCATTACCAAACTCATCCCACAATACAACAATACCGCCATAACCATACTTTTCAGAAAGGTTTTTTCCCGCCTCTAAATAAGCTTCAATAAAATTTTTACCACCCGCTTGAGCAACATTAAAAGCACTGCCATGACAAACATTTTTATGCCACTGTAAAAATGACTCTAAACCTAAAGGCTCATGCCCTCTTAAAGCCAGCATTAATTCAGTTGTCGTGAAATAACTATCAATACCCCACTGAGACAAATCTGCATCAACAAAAGCGACATCACCCTCTAACATTTCCTCAAAGCGTTTTACGCAAACCTCATATTCTGTAGAGGATAGAATCTGCTTAATATCTAAGTTTTCCTCTCTTTGCAGCGCATCATACAACCCCTCCATTAATTTATCGCCTAATGAAGTCGTGCCCGATGCATACAATGAGACTAACAAATAAGGTTTAGTATCTTCACTTTCTTTAGGTAAAAAAGTTGTTTGTAATGAACTCGCCAGTGATTCATTACCCGTATGTTTAATTCGGTCGGCTAACGTATTAAAGCCATCAGAGCTAGCGCCATCACGTAATAATTGCGCTAATACAACTGCTAAGTGGCTTTTTCCTGAACCATAACTTCCATATAAATTTAAAGCCCGTTGTTCTTGTGTCGCTTCGGGTAAAACCGCTTTGCAAACATGCTTAAAAACCTGAATAGCTGACTGTGTGGGCATATAACTTCCGACTAATGAATTATCAGAAATACCCTGATCCAATAAAATAGCGGCATTATTCTGATCAGTATTAATACGGATTACATCATGTAGGTTCATTTCTTTTCCTTAATAAAATTAGTCAGCACGAGCAGGTCGCCATAATTTTATAGCCAGACCATCCAGTGATTTTTCTTTAAAATAAGTATTGTTAATGATTTGGAATTCATCACTCTCAGCAAATACCAGCACAACCTTTTTTGTACTATGCCACATAGCGATAGCTGACCAAAAAGCTTGTTTCTCCAATAGGGACCATTGATTTAACCACTGCTCAGGCTGATGAATAATAACGCCGTCTTCTGACGTTTCTAAAATTTTTTCTTCAAAAAGCTTACGAGAAACAATAAGCTCAGGGGTAGACTGCATTTTGGGCTGTTGCCAAAGGGCATAATTAGGTAATAAAGCGCGGAGTGTCTGAGTTATATCATCAAGGTCACGCAAACTTTTACTAGAAAAACCTACATTACAATAACGGAGGCTATTCTTTGAATGGTATTGATCAAGAGCTTCCTTTAACGATGTATTTAGAAAATTTAAATCCATTCTTATTTCCTCTTATAACCAAGTGTCTTGGCCTTTTTGTAATAAGTTTAATAAAGTGCCATTAGGCACACACAAATCTTTAAAGGTAATAGATTCCAAGTCAACCGCATAATCAAAACCAAAATACCTCTGCCATTCACTCATTGAACTCATTCGCTGTAAATTTTTCCGTAAATCCTCTTTTGAGCAACATAAAAAGTTAGGTAGTCCAGTTGCTGCCAGTTCAGAAAAACTTATAGAATCACGACTTTTAAAGTGGGAAAAACGAGCAAGTGCTAAGGCATGCATAAAAATTTCATCTGATAAGATTGGGCTTCCTAATCGAATCGTGGCCCCTGAATTATGTGCACCACTATTTATCTCAACCAACCCTAGTTCGGCAAGTGGATTATCCCCTTGGAACATTCTTCTAACACTACTTAACAAAGATTCAATAGTTGAAACCTTGTATGATTTTCCTGATAAATCAGTTAAAGAACTCTGCGTCTTCTTAATTATCTGCGCCCAATCACACCAGTCTTTAGTAATTGTTTCTAAATTCAAAAATAAAATGGGATAAGGTTCGCTATCTTCAGAAAAACACAGTGATAAGTGAAATGCCCACCATGTCGAAGATTTAAATAAGCTAGGATCATTAGTGTATAAAGCAAAACCAAATTCTGTTAATTCATACTCTCTGATGCTCCTTTTGTTTTCAATTAGTCCAGCCGATACCATCCAACCTTTAATAGTTGTAAGCCGATTAGACCCAGCCATAAACTTCAACCTAGCCTCACGCATTTTCGACTTTGTGAAAATATCCCTTTCCGTTTTAATTACTTCCAGCGCTTTACTAACCCACCACCTAGTAACTGGCTCACCTTCATTACTCATTAGTGCCATTTTTCTTCCTTTTAACTTTGAGCTCGTATATAGATTTAGAAAAAACTTATCCATACTTTCATCAAAATACATACCTATAAAATACAGGTATATCTCTTTTAAAATCTTATGGTTGCCTGACAAGATTTTAAAAACTTTCTCAGTAAACCCACCTTGAATATTTTTTAAAATTAATTCAGATTTCTCCAAGTCTCCAGAGCTATTGGCTTTCAAATCATGTCGATTCTCAACCTTCCATATACCATCACTTTCTAAGCGTCCAAACGCATAATGAAAATTCTTATGTTTTAAATATATAGAAGCCTTAATAGCAACCTCATTTAACCCTTTATCAAGCTCATCATAAAAAAACAAACGCTCATGTCCTTTATGAATACAAGCTAAGCTATAAATCAACATTAAGGGTTTGTATAAAGCAGGTTCACCATTAACTGTTCTTATAGATATATCTTTGAACAGTGAAAGTATATTACCTACTGAAGGATCTACTTGAAGCACACCAAACAACCTTCATCATCGTCGTCATCGTCATCTTCGTCTAAGACAGCCCCCAAGAAACTTGTATTTTTTTTATTCGGGTTAATTTCTTGGAACTTTGCTTTTATTTCATCTTTGCGAGCTAACATTTCATCTAATGATTCATCCTGAGACCACGTATGATTGCGCCCTAGATTTTTATGATATAGCTCGAATTCTCTCGCCTTTTCAAAAAAGTCCGGATGATTTTCATGTAATCCAATCCATTCTATTTTTCGCTGATAAAAACAAAAATAACACCCTGAACGACTGCGCCATTCGTAATACTTTGGCATTCCAAGCCCAGACTCATCAAGTATCTTAACTATATCTTCTTTATTTTTTCCATCTTCTTTGAAAGGATAAACAGCACTAATATTTGGTTTTGTTGATATATAGCCTGTTCTATAAGCTTCATCTGCTCGAATAGCAACATAACTAATCACAGGATCATCACCAACAAAATTTTCAAAGGGCTTTAACTTTAAGTTAGTCGTACACCAGCGTGACCTAGCAGTGGGCAAAAAATTACCATTCAACTTTAAATAGTAATCAAAACCTCTACCAGCATTTAACCTGCTAATGGGCTTACCCAAATAATCCTCCATTAAATCAACAAATTCTAATGTTTCTGGCAATTCAGCTCCCGTATCAGCAAAAAAATACTCCATTTCAGGGATTTTATCTCGCATATAAATAGCTAAAGCCGCACTATCCTTTCCACCGGATAAACCTAACAAATGACGTACTGGTTTTTCTTCACTCATAAATACTCTCGTTGTCCTTTTGTATATTTGCCCAACTACTCAATATAAAATTGGTTTTTCATGACTCTTCAGTATCCGCAAGTTCTTGCATAAGCTGCGCTAAAATAGTGAGTTTTAATTGTTTATCTGCCTTTGATAAATCAAGTTGCGCTAATTTTTTATTTGCCGCTTTCTTTAAGTCATTTGTTATATAAGCCACTTGGCTCATTTCACCTTGCTCACTCACAATGCGTATTAAGGTTGCTTGACTGCCCATATCTGCATTTAGCTGTTCTGCATGAACGATCGCAAGTTGTTTAAGACGCTCACTTAAATCTGCCAGTAAATATTCAGCTTGGCTTGCGTTATTTTGCTTCCATTTATCTGCAGGAGCCTTCCCTAAAAAAGCCGCAACAGATTCTAGCCATGCAGTATCTGTTTCTTTTTTATTTTGTAGGCGAATAACATACGCTTTTAAACCAAGGCCATCGCTAGTGTATTTCTCCAGCCCTGCATAACGGCTGATCAGCGCCTGCCTTAATTCACTCAGGTTTTTAACCGTTGTTGTGAGTGCAAACGCTTCTGTTATTTGCTGTTGAAAATCTGCTAATAACGTATCGTAGGCTTTATTTAAAACATTCAGCTTATTCACCAATACCGTTAAGAAGTCACTGGGGTTGGATAAATTAAATTCAGTTTCATTCTGATAAGCAGTAAAACCACAAGCAATCGGCAGACTAGAAAATAGCAAGGTCATGGGGCTTTGTGTAGTCTGAAATGCATCACGCACTGCAATAGCTTGCTTATCAATATTTTTTGTCGTAATGGTGTATTGGGGAAGCTTATGTATAAACTTGGCCAGTGGTTTAACAATATCTAACAGCGTGCTGTTTTCGGGGGACTTACCCACTAATTTTTCTAAATACTGGTTAAAGACTTCTGTTTGTATGCCGGAAAAACTAAAGGCTTCTATTTTAAAAAGTTCGGGGCGCTTAAGTAATATTTCAAAGTGTTCTTGGGTTATATGAGAGCAAAACACATCACTTTCATACAGAGCTAAATGGCGTTGTTTTGATAAATAATAGGCAATAAAAATCAGCGATAAAACTCCTTTTTTCACACCATATGGCGGCTTTTGTAGAAAGTTGTATAGCTCAGATAAAGATACCGCTACCTTTTTATCCTTCAAAAAAGCATCAATGCCTTCCCATATATGAAA
>ENA-OSET01001054-OSET01001054.1-sediment-metagenome-genome-assembly--contig:-NODE-1054-length-29577-cov-5.183797_pt1 | contig 29577 bp, 42 predicted proteins | sample MGYA00237882_ERZ534229 | MGnify/ENA primary metagenome ERZ534229 (study PRJEB26408, sample SAMN06266212) | sediment metagenome | isolation source: Hudson Canyon methane seep mesocosm | place... | reverse complement strand
CAAGAACGTGTTCACGTTTCATTACCCAAGCAACAAAAATTGCGATTAATATCCCTCCAAGCGGAAGCAGAACCTGATTGGATAAGAAATCCATAGAATCAAAGAAATTTCGATCACCAATTGGGGTAAAGTCAGAAATCAAATTAAAAGATAAAGCACTTAATATGCCCAGAGTCCAAGCAATCAAGCCTAATCCTCCAGCCGCTACTGATCGTTTAGTCTTTAATGATTCTACTATCCAAGCAACCCCTGGCTCCAACAAAGAAATGGCCGAACTGAGAGCAGCAATGCTTAATAAGATGAAGAACAACTTTCCAAAAATTATGCCTAGTGGCATATTGGCGAAAGCCCAAGGCAAAGTAACGAAAACTAGGCCGGGTCCTGCAGCAGGCTCTAAGTTGTTGGCAAAAACTATCGGAAAAATAGCAATCCCTGCCAGAATAGCTACTAAGGTGTCTAAAAAGGCTACAGAAAGCGCTGTAGAGCCGATATTCTGGTTAGCAGGCATGTATGCCCCATAAGCCATAATAGCGCCCATACCTAAGCTTAAAGTAAAGAAAGCTTGTCCCAGTGCAGCCAAAATAACCGTGGCATTTATCTTGGAGAAATCAGGAGTAAACAAATAGAAAAGCCCTTCAAAAAAAGCTCCTGTTTGCGTTGCGTAGATGCACAAAAGTACAACGATAATAAACAACAAAGGCATCAATCGATTTATCCAAACCTCTAGACCTTTAATTACACCCCTAGCAACTATAAAAACAGAAACAAATATAAAAATACTATGAAAAACAATGAGTTTAAAACCATCGCCAAGGAAGGCATCAAACTCTTGACTGTAATATTCAGCAGAAGGCCCCGAGAAGCCTTCAAAAATATAAGAAACAGCCCAACCTGCAGCAACACTGTAGAAAGATAAAATTAAAAGACCCGCAACTGCACCCATGATTCCTAAAGCTTTCCAATGAGGAAACGTGTTGGCTTCTTTAGCCAAGTAAGACATGGAGTTAGCAGGACTGCTACGACCTCTTCTTCCGATGAGAATCTCAGCAATCATAATCGGCACTCCAATAAGTAAAATACAAGCTAGATAAACAATTACAAAAGCACCGCCCCCATATTCACCGACCATATAGGGAAACTTCCATATGTTTCCAAGACCTACAGCTGAACCCGCGGCGGCAAGAATGAAGGTCCACCGACCTGTCCAGGTTCCATGAATTGATTTTCTAGCTTCGGAATTCATTTTATTAAGTAACTTAAGGGTTCAGAGTATGGATTAAGCCAATAACCTAACATAACTATTAAACAAATACAGAGCATAATATTACCTTTGCGAATTAATTCTTTGAACCAGTAAGGAATTTGTACCTTTGTGTAGTTAGATAGTTTAAACAGGCTTAAGACCAATAAGCAGGCTAACAAGAAAGATAAGCCATAAACAGGGTTCAGATAATAAGTTAAAACCCCTCCCCCAATAACTAATATTAAAAGTATCAAAGCCAAAGTCAGAGCAAGTTCTTTTGAGAATAATGAAGCTGGTATTCTGGCTTGGGACAATAAATAGCTGCAGGAGAAAAATAACAACAAACTTAAATACACCTGAAACAAATGCGCTAACTTTATCGCGATCAAATCGGGCGTAAACCAAACAATTGCTGCTAAAAATATCGCAGGGCTAAGTGCAATATAGACCCTCCCAGTAAAGTACCTTTCTCTTAAATTTTTACTATTCATGGATAATAGAAAATATTCTATATCTTTGTTTATACTCTAAGCGTGAATAAGAAGAAAAAGAAGCCCGAAAATGTTATTGCCGAAAACAGGAGGGCCAGATTTAACTTTGAATTAACTAATAAATTTGAAGCTGGGGTTTCTCTTGAAGGTTGGGAGGTGAGAAGCATACGTTTGGGTAAAGCTCAAATAGCAGAATCTTATGTCCTTTTAAAAGACAGTGAAGCTTGGTTAATTGGTTGTCACATCAATCCCCTAGCTAACAGTAATAAAGAAAATGAACCAACCCGATCTAGAAAATTACTCCTCAATAAAAAAGAATTAGCGGAAATCTTTAAATCCACTCAACAAAAGGGTCAAACTTGTGTGCCAACAAAGCTGTTTTGGAAAAATAACCTAGTTAAATGTGAAATCGCCCTAGCTACAGGTAAGCAAGGCAGAGACAAACGTCAAACCATTAAAGCCAGAGATTGGGACCGTCAAAAAGCGAGAGAACTAAGGTCCAGAAATAAAAATTAGAATCTATTCCCAGGGATTATAAGAACCAAAACTCCACAGATGACCTTCTAAATCCTTACAGGTATATCCTCTTCCTCCGTAATCTTCATCTTTAATGTCAAAGATAATTTCAGCACCGCACGATATAGCCTTTTGGTAATGGGCATCGGCATCATCTACAACCATATAAATACTTGCCGTATTCTGTCCTTCCAGTTCTAAAGGAGAAGAATTCAACCTACCAAATTCATCTCCCTCATGGGCAGATCCCATCATAATCATTCGATCTTTATAAACGAGCTGAGCATGTAGTATGCCGCCAGTCTCACTTGGCATTATAAGATGTTCTTCGAAGCCAAAAGCTTCACACAACCAATCAACGGCCTTCTTGCAATCTTTGTATCTTATTGAAGGAATTATTTTTGCTCCCATGCTCTAAATTTACTCCTTTTTAAAAAATTTTTAAAGTTTATGTATAATCCACAGTCCTTTTTGGGGGCGAACTGGATTCGACAGCAGTTACAAACCCACGAGTGCATGTCGAGAAGGTAGTAATTCTCGTAAATCAACTACTACAAACATGTTAGTTGGCGAAAACGCAGACTACGCTTTAGCAGCTTAAATTGCTAACTGTCTTAACTTGGTGTCCGTGCCATTGTTACGACAGACGACTTCACGGACTGCGGACGTTGTAGTTCTCATATACAACTTCTTAAGTAAACATGAGATCGTTAGATAAGCCCTGTTCATCGGGCCCTATCAAACTAAATTAATAGATGAAACTAAACATGTAGATCTTATGGCAGAGTACTGGTGGACGCGGGTTCAATTCCCGCCGCCTCCACCACTATTCTTATATACTGATAATATGAAAAAAGTATTTAAGTGGATTGGATTGTCAGTTTTAGCAATCTTAGTTTTTCTTATCTATAGCGGGACTTATCTTGATATTCCCCGTGAAGAATTAGAATCCAGATATGCTATCGGAGCATCTCAGTTTCTGAACTTAGATGATGGATCCAGAATCCACTATCGTGATGAGGGCAATGATGAGGGACCTGTTATTGTCTTGTTGCATGGATTTAATGCTTCATTATTCAACTTTGAAAGATTGGTACCTTTGCTTGCTGAAGACTTTAGGCTTGTCAGTTTAGATCTACCTGCTTTTGGACTCACAGGTGCTGTCCCTTCTGGAGAATACACAATTGAAAATTTTAAGGAAACGGTATCTGAATTAACTCATTACCTTGATATAGAAAAATTCTCTATCGCTGGTAACTCTATGGGTGGTCATGTGGCTTGGAGGTATGCCCTTGAATACCCAGATCAAATAGAAGGGTTAATACTAATAGCCGCAGGTGGTGTGTCTGGAGAAGAACAAACCATGGATGATTCTCCAATAGTTTGGAAACTAATGGATTCCAGTTTTGCTAGAAAAATTCTTCTTTTTTTCACACCAAGATTTTTTGCTGAACAAGGGCTACTAACAGCGGTAGCAGATCCAAAATTAGTTACTGAGGAGTTGGTAAGTCAATTTCATGAATTGGCTTTATTAGAAGGATCTCGTGAAGCCATACTGTCCATGATTACTGGCGATAGGCGTAGTAGCAGTGGTCCTGAGATATTTAATCAAATTAGTGCACCCACTTTAGTTATTCATGGTGAAGAGGATAACTTAATCAAAGTAGAGAGCTCGAAGTATTTTGAAGAGAATATTCCTAAGGTAGAGGTAAAGATTTATTCTAATATAGGTCACTTACCAATGTACGAAGACCCTGAAAGAACCGCGAAAGATATAAGAAGTTTTATTAAAGGCTCTAACTCTTGATTATTGGAGATGCCGTAAATAAAGACTTAGTTAGCCTGTTAAATTGCATATATTGAGGATGTGAGTTAGATTTATAGTTATGTTTGAAAATAATATTATTTGGATTCTTTTAGTTGGTTTAGTAGGTATTTGGATATCTTTAGACTTTATTCAAGCCATGTTCAGCAGCATAAAAGAAGGAAAGGAAGAGAAACAGGAAGAGGGACAGGAAGAGGAACTAGAAGACAGACCTTCTTCTAATGACAACAGGGATAAATTGACAGGAATATCTAAGTCCGATGGTCCAGTAGCCGTAACTGGAGCAAGTGGATACATAGGGTCTCGGGTTGTTGAAGATTTGATGCATCAAGGTTATCAGGTTCACGCTTGCGTCAGAGATGTAAGCAATGAAAAGAAAGTTGATCATCTTCTAAATCTCAATCAACAAGGCTTGGAGGGCAGTGTAGAATTATTTGAAAGTGACCTTTTAGAAAAAGGCAGTTATGACAAAGCTTTTGAAGGATGTAGTGGAATTATTCATTGTGGCGCAGCACTCGGCTTCAATCGGGAAACCCCGCAGGAAGTCTACGATGGATGCTTTACCCAAAATGAGCACGTAATTGAGTCAGTAAAGAGAGCCGGAACCGTAAAACGTTTTGTTTTTACCAGTTCTTTTGCAGCAGTGGGCCACCCCAGACCCGAAGGTTATGTATTCACAGAGAAAGATTGGTGCGGAGATAATGTGGAAGGTTATGGAGGGGCTTGGACCGAGGAAAATATATCCAAAAACCGAGATATAGCTTACGCCATGGCCAAAGCGAATACCGAAAAGATGATTTATAAGGCTGCTGAAGAAGATGGAAACTTTGAAGCTATTTCCATTAACCCCTTACATGTAATTGGGCCCTTGATGAGTGACAATCACAACCAATTCTTTAGTTGGCAGTTTTTCATTGGGCAATTATTAAAAGGTCTAGACTTTGGTTATTGGAAAGAAAGGCAACTTAGAGGAAGCACGATGCTGTGGAATATGGTGGATGTTCGTGATGTGGCTAGAGCCCATAGGTTGGGTACTGAAAGTCCCAATGCAAAAAATGGTTCAAGATACATTCTTTCTGCAACGGATAGATCCGGTGAGATGTTCACATGGGAACTTCAAGCAAAACTAAAAGAGTTGTTTCCTGAAATAGAACATATAGGTGGGGAAGAAATGGAGGATGGAAAGCCTAAAGAGAAGACTTATGATTCGCCTAGATCTTACTGTTCTTTAGCAATAGAAGAACTCGGTCTTTCCACTTACTCAATTGAAGATACTTTAAAAGAGACGGGGGATTCCTACAAAGCTTTAAATCTTCTTTAAGGCAGTCCAGCTCGAGGAACGTCCACTTCGATAATCTCGATTCGTGCAGATTTTTCTTTAAGGCAAGTTTCCTCTTGTGAATCATTTGCGGTAGAAATAAATAAGGTATTACCGCTTTCTCCTCCCAGCATACAAGCAAACGCTCCCCTATCCACTTCTACTTTATCTAATAAGGCACCGCCCTCTTGGACTCTGATTACATCATTTGTTGAAGGAGAGGCTACCCAAATTGCTCCTTCCGCATCAAGACAAATTCCATCTGGAACGGGCGAATAACCCTCTTCTATTGTCCTTAAATCTGCCCAAACTCTTCGATTGGATAAAGTTCCGTCCTCGTTGATATCAAAGGCTGTTAAGCACGAAGCAAAGGTTTCTCCTAATATTAAAGTTTTGTCATCTGGAGTGATAACAGTTCCATTTGGAAAAAATACATTCTCAGCTACTTCACAAGGTTCTTCTCCGGGTCTTATTAAAATTAGATTGGTTGGTTTAATTGCTTCCCCTGCATGTAAGTTAAATCCAAAATTTCCGACATAAGCATTACCCTTCTTATCAACCACCATATCGTTGCAATAATGATTTGCTAGGTTACTTAAATCCGCTGCTTCAGTTAACTCACCATCGGCAAAACACAATAACTTTTGATCATTCATTGAGACAATAAGCATGGACCCATCCGGTAGCCACCCCAATCCTGAAGGTTGATGAGGGGTCTCTACGATGGTTTCTAAATGCCCTTCTATATCCACAGCTAAAACTCGGTGAGTAAAAAAATCTGAAAAATAGAGTTTGCCTTCATGCCAACGAGGTCCTTCTGTAAAAGTTAACCCATCAATAAGGACTTCTGTATTCTTGCTCATGCCTAAATTTTCCTCCTAAATTGTAAATGGATATTTACCAATAAAGCTTAATAAAGCAAACTATAAATCAAACTTAGGAAAGAAACATGCATATTGGCTTAATGATCAGAAACATGGGTGAACAGTCCACCAGAGAAATCATGGCAGGAGCAGCTTTAGCAGCAGAAGATAGAGAGTTTGAATCAATTTGGGTAGTCGACCACATTGCCATTCCGCCTGAAGATTCTGAAGGATCTGGAGGACGTTATGTTGATATTCTAACTAGCTTGGCGTGGTTAGCGGGATTGACTTCAACTATAAAATTAGGCAGCGGTGTTTTAATTGCTCCTTATCGGGAAATCTTACCTACAGCAAAACAAATTGCCAGTATCCAAGAACTGTCTGGTAATCGTTTGTTATTGGGTATAGGGCTTGGATGGATGGATGCTGAGTTTAAAGCGCTTGGTGTTGATAGGAAAGAAAGAGGGAAAAAGACTGATGAACTTCTAACCTTTTTGCATAAAGCCTTCAATCAAGATGAAGTTGAATTAAACGAACAAAAATTCTTATTTAAGCCCAGACCACCAAAACCACCTTTTTACATAGCAGGATCAAAAGATTACTCCATCAAGAGGGCTGTAAAACATGGAGATGGTTGGATTCCTATCGTAAATGAACCTGAAGAATTTGAAGAAGGTTTAGAAATCTACAAGGATATGTGTGATTCATTAAACAAAGCTAGTGATAAAGTTAATGTGGTTAGTCGGCTTAACCTTGACGATGAAGCTTTAAGTAAAGAGAAACTGTCTAAATTTGAAGACATGGGAATTGAAAGGCTTGTTTGTGGCCTCCCTTACAAAGATCTGGATGATTTTTTAAAAAAAATAGACTTTATAAAATCCTTAGTCAACTAACTTGTCGAGTTCTTCTATAACTCTTTTAGGATTTATATAACAAAGACATTTCTTATGCTTTCCTTCCATGTGGCCATGGGTTTGGCAAAATTCTTCATCTTTTCTTCTTGATATTACTTGTAACTTATCAGACCAAGGTCTCCAGTTGTTTGGATTGCTGGGTCCAAATAAAGCCACTCCTTTTGTTTCAACAGCTGCTGCTATGTGGGAAGCGACCGAGTCTAATCCCAGATAAAATTTTGCGTCTTTAATTAGCGCAGCTAATTCGATTAATCTGGTTTCTCCTCCCAAATTGATTAAATTAGTCTTGGTTAGTTTTTCAATATCTTTTAAATAATTGATTTCCTTCTCATCAGGCCCCGAGGTCAAAACCACTTTTAATCCCTGATCTGCATAGTGATCGATCAGTTGCGCAAAAGACTCTTTTTTCCAGAGTTTAGTTTCGCGCCTTGAAACCGTGTGAAATACACAATAATTACTGTCCAAACGATGATTTTTCTTTATTTCTTCAATGCTGTTCTTAATTTCTTGTGGAATAATTAAACTCAATTCACGTTTTTCTTCTATTGAAGTCAACCCTAAAGCCTCAAGAGCAGCTAAATTCCTTTTAACGATGTGACCATCTCCAGCTTCAGGAGAAATAGAAGAGAAGCTTTTGATCCAGAAAGGTCTCCTTCTTTTTAGGTCATCTACTCCTGTTGTCCTAGCGCTCTTTAAACATCGTGCCATTAGAGCCATACGCCACTGAGTAGTGAGAAATATACCAAAATCATATTTTGTATTACTCAACGCTCTTAAAAGTAAGATTTCTTTGAAGGCTATCTTGATAAAGTTTGAATCAGCAGATGCTTCAGCTTCAAGAACGCTGTTTATCCTGTCATCAAATTTAAGAATAGATCCGGTTCCTTTGTAAACTAACAAGTCGATAATAGAATCTGGATAAATACGTTTAATTTCACTAATCATCGGGGTTGTTAATAGAACGTCTCCATGAAACCTGAGTACAGCAATCAGGAATCTTTGTCTTTTCTCGCTCATTTCTAGAAACTCACTTGACACTGGTCTTTTCAGAATGCATTATGCGCGGCTCTAAATCTAAGACAAGTATATGGCCAATAGAGAAAAGTTAAGAATTAAATCTGCCTTAAAAAGAGCAAGGCAGAACCCTAAAAGAAATTCTTTAAAAAGCTCGCAAAGAGCACTCACTAGAACAGCAGTAAAAGCTGTTACATCAGCAATTACTGCAGGAGACAAGCAATCAGCTTCAGAAGCCTTCAAAAAAGCTGAAAAAGTATTGGACACTATGGCAAACAAGAAAATTATTCACGCCAATAAAGCCTCTAGAACTAAATCTCGTCTTAATAAAAAAATTAAATCTCTTTAGCTGATAACCAAGTTATCCCTATGAATGACTTCCTCTGCAGAGGCGTATCCTAATTTAGTATTAATTTCTCCTGATTTAAGACCTAGAATTAGATTTATTTCAAAGGAATTAAAATTGCTAAAACCTCTGGCTATTTCCTGATTTTGATTTCGGCAGGCAACTAAAGCACCTTTTTCAAATTCACCTTCAATTGCTGTAATTCCTACAGGCAAAAGACTACTTCCTCCTTCACTAATAGCTTTAGCAGCTCCATCATCAATTAATAACTGTCCTTTGGGAGAACCTAAAGAGGCAATCCATGTTTTTCTCGATTGGAGCTTATCTCTTTCGCCTTCAAAAAATGTTCCAACTTCTTTTCCATAAAATATATTAGTTAGAATGTTGTAATCATTGCCATCGGCTACCCAGGTTTTTGCTCCAGCATCTAGAGAAAGTCTGGCTGCTTTTATCTTTGTTTTCATGCCGCCCCTACCCAAAATTCCTGCCGTTCCCTCGACAATCTTATTTATTTCAAGAGATTGATGATCCAGGTTAATTCTGTTTAGCAACTTTGCATTTTTATATTTCTTGGGGTCTTGAGAAAAAACTCCTTGTTCATCGGTCAGCATAATAAATTTGTCGGCATCAGTAAGGCCTACGATAGCTCCAGCTAATGTATCATTATCTCCAAAACTAATTTCCTCAATCGATACACTATCGTTTTCATTAATAATTGGTACAACTCCTAGTTCAAGCAAGGTCATTAAACTATTTCTTGCGTTTAAGTATCTCTCTCTATTGGCTATATCATCGTGGCTGATTAAGACTTGAGCTGTTTTTATTCCAAACTTGGAGAATTCAGATTTATAACTGTCTATTAGACCTAATTGGCCTATCGCAGCTGCAGCTTGCAGAAGATTGAGAGAACTAGGTCTTTCATTTAGATTCAATTCATACATCCCTTTGGCAACTGCTCCTGAAGACACAATGATTACTTGGATGCCCTCTTCTAATAACTGGTTAACCTGCAGAACTAAATTTTTAATGAATAGCTTATTGATTCCATCATCGTTACCTGCAACTAAGCTGCTGCCTGCTTTAATTATCCATCGCTCCCTATTCTTGCTCATCAATCTTCTCCAGAGTAAAGCCAACTTCTTTCATAAGATTCTCAGTGCCTATTCTGTTTTTGGCTGAAATAAGAGAAACCTCCAAGTCCTGCTGCTTATCAAAGTACTCTTTTAATTTCATTTGCTTTTCTTTAGGGATCAAATCTATTTTATTTAATACCAGCCATTTAACCTTTTCAGTTAAATGTACATCGTATTCCTCAAGTTCCAATAACAATACTTTGCTCTCTTCTTCTATATCTTTAGTTTCCTTTCCTTCTACATCGATCATTTGCAAAATCAATCTGGTTCTTGAAAGATGTTTTAAGAATTGGAATCCCAAGCCTATTCCCTTTGAAGCTCCAGTTATGAGACCAGGGATATCAGAAATCACAAAACTCTTGTCAGAAATATAATCCACAACGCCTAGACTTGGTTTTAAAGTGGTAAATTCATAATCTGCTATTTTAGGATGAGCACTTGATACAGCATTGACTAATGAAGACTTCCCGCTGTTGGGTTTTCCTAAAAGTCCTACATCAGCAAGCAATCTAAGCTCCAATCTCAGCGATAGAGAGCCGCCCTCCTGTCCTTGAGTCGTTCTCCTTGGTGACCTATTAGTTGAGCTTTTAAACCTAACATTCCCTGAACCTCCCTTGCCTCCTTTTGCGACAATAACTTCTTTACTATCTGAATCTAGGTCAGCTACTTTATGGTCAAAAGATTCATCATAAATAATGGTTCCAACTGGTACCTCGATAAAGAGATCTTTTCCATAGGCACCACTTTTATTATTGCTTAAACCTTTTTTTCCTGATTCAGCTGCAAAGTATTTTTCAAATCTAAATCTAGCTAAAGTATTTAAGCTTGCATTGGATTTAAGTACTATGTTGCCACCTGAACCTCCATCGCCACCATCAGGTCCTCCCTTAGGTAGGTTTTTAGCTCTTCTAAAACTTAAACAGCCGTCGCCACCATCTCCAGCAGAAACATCAACATGTACTTCATCAATGAAATTCATCGAATCATTCTAATGTAAATGAAGAATGTAAAACCCTATGAGGGTTCTACATTAATAAATTGGCGAAGTTTTATGCCTTTTTTTGTGAAAGAAACTTTGCCATCTGTTTTTGCGAAAAGAGTATGATCCTTACCACATCCCACATTTTTGCCAGGATGAAATTTAGTACCCCTTTGCCTTACTAGAATTGAGCCAGCAGAGACAGTTTCTCCTCCAAATCTCTTAACCCCCAAAAATTTGGCGTTAGAGTCTCTTCCGTTTCTACTGCTTCCACCTGCTTTCTTATGTGCCATATCTAATATACAAACTAAGAGTTTATAGCCTCTATTAGGACTTCAGTAAAATTTTGTCTGTGTCCTTGGGTTCTACGATAGTCTTTTCTTCGTTTCATCTTAAAAACTATTATTTTATCTGATTTTCCGTGTCTAACTACTTTTCCAGTCACTTTTGCTTTTTCTAGGTAAGGAGTACCAACTTTGGAATCTTTACCATCAGAAATCATCAATACTTTGTCGAACTCAATCTTTGAACCTTCTTCTTCGCTCAAAAGCTCAACCTTAAGGGAATCTCCTTTACTGACTTTATGTTGTTTTCCTCCGCTTTCAATAACTGCAAACATTTTTAACTCCAAAACAGGAAATGTGAGGGTGCGCACTATACGAAAAAGAAAAACTTATCGCAATAAAAGAATCTAAGTTCAAGATAATCTAAAATGTGAAGATAATTATGGAACTTAATCCTTACAAGCTTATAGAAACTGAATTGAGTGAACTAGAGATAGTATTGCAAAATTCCATATACTCAGATATCGAACTAGCAACTGAAGTAAGTTCATATATTGTTAGATCTGGAGGAAAGAGAATTCGACCGATTCTCACAGTTTTAGTTGCAAAAACTTTAGCTTACAGAGGAAAAGAATTGATAACTCTGGCGGCTGCTATAGAACTGCTTCATACAGCTACTTTAATCCATGACGATGTCGTTGACGAAAGTGAAGTCAGAAGAGGTAAGAAAAGTATTCATAAGAAATGGGACAATGCGCACGGAGTTTTGGTTGGAGATTTTGTTTATTCTAAAGCTTTTCAGTTAATGGCTTCCTTAAGCAATAAAAAAATTATTCAAACCTTGGCAAATTCAACTAATAGAATTGCAGAAGGAGAAGTTCTTCAGCTAAATATTCTTGAATCTAAAGCTTTCAACGAAGAAGATTATTTCGAAATAATTAGTAGAAAAACAGCTGAACTCTTCAAGGCTTCAGCTTCTACGGGAGCCCTTTTGGCAAATGTAGATGAAAATCTGGTGAGAATTTCAGGTGAATTTGGTTTCTCATTAGGAATTTCTTTCCAGCTAAGAGATGATTTATTGGACTATTCTGGTAAGGAATTTGAAACTGGGAAAGAAATAGGGAAAGACTTTCTAGAAGGAAAAGTTACATTACCTCTAATTAAAGCCTTACAGTTAGCTAAAACAAATGAATTGAAATTCCTAAAAAAAGCATTCGCAAGAGGGAAAAAAGAGGATCTAAAAAGAGTTATTGATATTATTAGACAATCGGGTGCAATTGATGCCGTTCAAAAGAAAGCAGAAAAATATAGTGATAAGTGCCTGTATTTATTAGATAAATTTGAAGACTCCTCTTACAAAAAATCCCTAGAAACTATAGTTATTGATCTAAAAGAAAGATCTAATTAAATAAAGTCTTAGAATTTAATATCTCTTATACTGATAAAATATCTTTTAGGGTAAAGTTAAAAGCTTCAGAGGAATGGTTTATGACATTTATTGCTAAAGACAGCTACGATAAACAGGAACTTCTAGATTGCGGAGAAGGAGAATTATTTGGAGATGGGAATGGGAGGTTGCCCACTCCTAACATGTTGATGTTTGACAGAATCAATCATATTTCAGGCGAAGGAGGAGAATTTAATAAGGGCAAAATAATTGCAGAACTTGATATCGATCCTAGTCTCTGGTTTTTCGACTGCCATTTCAAGGAAGATCCAGTCATGCCTGGCTGCCTAGGTCTTGACGCTATGTGGCAATTAGTCGGCTTTTTTCTTTGCTGGCTCAATAACCCTGGAAAAGGAAGAGCTTTAGGATCAGGAGAGGTTAAATTTACAGGACAAGTTTTACCTTCAGCTAAAAAAGTTACCTATGAGATAGACATGAAAAGAGTATTAAATCAGAAACTCACTGTCGGCATTGGGAATGGCACCATGGCAGTTGATGACAGGATTATTTATAAGGCAAAAAGTTTAAGAGTAGGTTTATTTGAAGATACCTCTTCTTTCTGAATTTTATGAAAAGAGTAGTTGTAACTGGTTTGGGAATTATCTCAAGCATAGGAAATAACATCAGCGAAGTTAAAAATTCTCTGAAATCTTTAACCTCCGGCATTGAGATTAATGAACAAAACAAAGAAATGGGACTTAGGAGTCACGTTTCAGCAAATATAAAAGGAATTGATTTAAAAGAAGAAATAGACAGAAAAGTTTATCGCTTTATGGGAGACGCAGCTGGTTATGGGTATCTCAGTGCCGTTCAGGCTCTACAAGACTCAACCTTGACCAATGAAAATATTTCTAATCACAGAACTGGTTTGATTATGGGATCTGGAGGTGCCTCATCAGAGGATCAGATTGATTCAGCAGATATATTGAGAACTAAAGGTTTAAAAAGAATAGGACCCTATAGAGTAACACGTGCAATGGGAAGCACTGTTTCTGCATGTCTTGCAACCTCTTTGGGTATAAAAGGCATAAATTACTCTATTTCATCTGCTTGTTCGACCAGTGCACATTGCATAGGCTCAGGCATGGAACAAATTCAATTAGATAAACAAGATGTGGTGATAGTCGGTGGAGCAGAAGCTGAACACTGGGGTATGACAAGTTTATTTGATGCCATGGGCGCCCTATCAACAAAATACAATGATGACCCAAAATCAGCCTCGAGAGCATTTGATAGAGATAGAGATGGATTCGTAATAGCTGGGGGTGGAGGAGTTATCATCCTTGAGGAATTGGATCATGCAAAAAAAAGGGGGGCTCATATATATGCTGAATTAACAGGATATGGAGCAACTTCAGATGGAGAAGATATGGTAAGCCCTTCAGGTGAGGGAGCTTTCCGATGCATGGAAATGGCCTGGTCTATGGCTGATAAAAAGAAAGTAGACTATATAAATGCTCATGGTACCAGTACGCCAGTAGGTGATATTGTTGAAATTGAAGCAATAAGAAATCTTTTTGATGAAAAAATTCCATACATTAGCTCAACCAAATCTCTTACTGGACATTCTTTAGGGGCTGCAGGTGTACAAGAAGCCATTTACAGCTTAATTATGCTGAATGAAGATTTCCTGGTCGGTTCAGTGAATATAGATAAATTAGATGAAAAAATCAAAGGCGCACCTATCCTTCTTAAAAACAAAGAACTAGAAGTGAATAGGGTTATGAGTAATAGTTTTGGTTTTGGTGGAACAAACGCCTGTTTAATTTTTGAAAAGCAAATCTAGAAAGGTATATCGTCATCATCAATCCCACTTTCTGGTACATCAGGAGCTGGCTCTTCATTCGTTGTCGCCGCCCCTTCTTGGTTTGAGGTGTTTGCACTACCTCTGCTGTCTAAAAATTGTATGTCTCTAGCAATTATTTCTGTTGTATATCTAGTTTGGCCTTCTTGTTCCCACTTCCTTGTTTGCAATTGCCCTTCAATGTAAACCTTTGATCCTTTTTTTAGATATTCACCTGCAATTTCAGCTAATCTTCTCCAAAGAACTACCCTATGCCATTCAGTTCTCTCTTTATCCATGCCCGAATCTTTATCTTTCCATGAATCAGAGGTAGCAATACTTAAAGTAGTCACTGCTGCTCCACCAGCCGTAAATTTAACTTCAGGATCTTGTCCTAAATTTCCAACCAAGATCACTTTATTTATTCCACTTCTTGCCATTTCTGTCCTTTAATTAAATTAACTTATTTGTTTTTGTCTAAGAGATTATAATCAGTTTTTTATTTTACTGTTCAAAAGTTTTCACTAAATGAAACATATTAAAGTTAAAGGCGCAAGACAACATAATCTTAGAAATATAGATGTTGATATTCCAAGAAATAAACTGGTTGTCTTAACTGGCCTATCAGGATCTGGGAAGTCATCCTTGGCCTTTGATACTCTATATGCAGAAGGCCAAAGAAGGTATGTAGAATCTCTTTCTTCTTATGCTAGACAATTTTTATCGATCATGGAGAAACCTGATGTAGACCATATTGAGGGACTTTCACCAGCGATATCAATAGAACAAAAATCTACTTCTCATAACCCTAGGTCTACGGTAGCTACTGTAACTGAGATCTACGACTACCTAAGACTACTTTTTGCACGTGCAGGAACTCCTAAGTGCCCTACTCATGAAATTTCTCTTGAAGGACAAACAGTTGAACAAATAGCAGATCAAATACTAAAGATTAATAAAGGCCGTAAAGTTGTACTCTTAGCTCCACTCATTACTGAACAGAAAGGAGAACATTTACATGTCTTTGAAGAATTAAAGGTTCAAGGCTTTGTAAGGGTTAGGGTCAATGGCATTATTGTTGATATAGACGATACCCCAAAATTAAACAAAAATAAGAAACACTCTATTGAAGCGGTTATAGATAGACTTGAAATTCCTTCTAAATTAGATGATGAAGATTTCATTTTAAGATTATCTGAATCTGTGGATCATGGTTTGGGCATAGGAGAAGGGATTCTCAAACTTCTGGATTCCGAAAAGAATTCTGAAATTACTTTCTCATCAAAGATGGCCTGCCCAGAGTGTGGCTACAGCATCCAAGAACTAGAACCAAGATTATTTACTTTTAACAATCCTTCAGGGGCATGTCCTGAATGCGAGGGTCTTGGGGTGAAACCTTATGTTGATGAAGATAAAGTTATTCACGAACCTCAGTTTAGTCTTCGTGAAGGTGCCATAAGGGGTTGGGATTCAAGCCACAGGTACCATTTTCATTTAATAAGGTCTTTATCCAAGCAGTATGACTTCTCTCTGGATGAACCTTTTGGAGAATTAGATAAAAGTGTGAGGAAGTTAGTTCTCTTAGGAACTGAAGGAGAGGTAGTAAATTTTAGTTGGAGAAATAAGAGAGGACGATTGGTTGAAAGGTTTTTTCCTTTCGAAGGTGTTCTAAATAATGTTAATAGAAGATATAAAGAAACAGAATCCAACTACATTAGAGAAGAGTTATCTAAATTAATTAGTCTGAAAGACTGTCAGCTCTGCGATGGCACCAGACTAAGAGAAGAAGCCAGAAACGTGTTCATTCAAGACAATTCTTTACCAGAAATAACCTGCCTTACAATTGATGAAGCATTCAAATTATTTTCAAATGTTTTACTATCAGGAACAAAAAAAGAGATAGCAGACAGAATAATAAAAGAGATAAAAGAAAGGTTAGAATTTCTTATAGATGTAGGACTAAATTACTTAACGTTGGACAGGAGTGCAGAAAGCTTAAGTGGTGGTGAGGCCCAAAGAATAAGATTAGCAAGTCAAATAGGGTCAGGATTGGTCGGAGTTACTTACATTTTAGATGAACCTTCCATAGGACTTCACCAAAGAGACAATAAAAAACTATTAAAAACTCTAGAAAAGCTTAGGGATCAAGGTAATTCAGTAATAGTTGTTGAGCATGATGAAGAAACTATGCATTTTGCTGATCACATCATAGATATAGGCCCAGGAGCTGGTATTAATGGTGGACAGGTATGTGCTGAAGGAACTGCAGAGGAAATATCTAAATCAACTACTTCAATTACTGGTCTTTACCTTTCAGGTAAGAAACAGATAGAAGTGCCTAAAGAGAGAATTAAACCAGGGGAAAAAACAACTGAAGGGGAATGGTTATTTTTAGATAAAACCACAGGACACAATCTAAAAAACTTAAGTTTACAATTACCTATTGGTCTTTTCGTTTGTGTTACAGGAGTATCGGGTTCTGGTAAATCTACCCTAATAAACCAGACTCTTTTGCCTGCCGTTTCAAATATTCTTGGTAATAAAGAAAAGCTTAATGCTAAACCCTACGGCAGCATTAAAGGAGCTGAAAATATCAAGAAAATAATTGAAATAAGCCAAAGCCCTATTGGAAGGACTCCCAGATCAAATCCCGCAACTTATACGGGATTATTTACTCCAATAAGAGAACTTTTTTCTGGAACCCAAGAATCAAGATCTAGAGGCTATAAAGTTGGTAGATTTAGCTTCAACGTGAAAGGTGGAAGGTGTGAAACTTGCCAAGGAGATGGTCTTATTAAAGTAGAAATGCATTTTCTACCAGATATTTATGTTAAGTGTGATGCTTGTAATGGACAAAGATACAACAGAGAAACCTTGGATATAAGATACAAGGGAAAGAATGTATTCGAGGTATTAGATATGACAGTGGAAGATGCTCTGGATTTCTTTAGTGCTATTCCTTCAATAAATAACAAGCTTAAAACCTTGATGGAAGTTGGACTTGGATATATAAAACTTGGTCAACCGGCCACAACTCTTTCTGGCGGTGAGGCTCAAAGGGTAAAGCTCGCTAAAGAATTATCCAAATCAACTTCTGGTCACACTCTGTATGTCTTAGATGAACCCACTACTGGATTACATTTTCATGATGTCCAATTGTTATTGAGGGTCTTAGAAAAACTTAGGAACAACGGAAATACAGTTGTAGTAATTGAACATAACATGGAAGTAATTAAATGTTCAGATTGGATTATTGATCTAGGTCCAGAAGGCGGTTATGCAGGCGGGGAAATAGTTGCGCAAGGCTCTCCTGAAGAAGTTTCTAAATCAAAATCTTCCTATACTGGAAAACATCTTTGCAAGGTATTAAAAACTAAGAAAATATCAAAAGTGACAAGTGTAGCTAACTAGATGCTTCTTCAAGTGCTTCTGATTCGGAAACTTCATTATCTTCTTTCAAAAATTCAACTTGGGCAATAGGAGATTTATCTCCAGCCCTATGTCCCCGTTTAATGACCCTTAAATAACCCCCAGGTCTTTCCTTAAATCTAGGTCCTATTTCAGAAAACAGCTTAGCCACAGCAGCTTTGTCTCTTAATTTTGAATAGGCCTTTCTTTGATTGGCTACAGTATTCTCTTTGGCAAGAGTCACCAAAGGTTCTAAGAAGCCTCTGATTTCTTTAGCTTTAGCTAAAGTGGTCTTAATAGACTCACGAAGAATAATAGAGATAGCTAAACTTCTCATCAGAGCAGTCCGATGAGAGCTATTTCTATTGAGTTTTCTTCCTGATTTTCTATGTCTCATATTAAAAATTTTAAGTAGTTTCTGGAGGCCAATGTTCCAGTATCAGTCCTAAAGAAAGTCCTCTTGAAGCTAAAACCTCTTTTATTTCATTTAGAGATTTTTTACCAAGATTTGGGGTTCTTAGAAGGTCTGATTCCATTCTAGTAACCAGATCTCCGATGTAATGTATATTTTCAGCTTTTAGGCAGTTTGCAGATCTGACGGTTAGTTCTAGCTCATCCACGGGTCTCATCATTACAGGATCAATCATCGCTTCTTCTTTTTCTTCTATCACCTCTTCCAATCTTCCTAGCTCTGCAAAAGCTGAAAGTTGATGTTGAAGGATAGTCGCAGATATTCTTAAAACTTCTTCTGCATCAAGAGTACCATCAGTATCAATATCAACGATTAATCTATCTAGATTCGTTCTTTGCTCAACTCTGGCATCTTCTACAGTATATGAAACCCTTTTTATTGGTGAGTAAGTAGCATCTAATCTTAAAAGACCCGTTTCTTGTCCTTCATCTTCAGAAAGAGGTTTTACTGGAACAAACCCTCTACCTCTTGTTACTTTTAATAACATATTAAGAGATCCTTTATCTGTTAGAGTGGCTATAAGATGATCGGGATTAATTATTTCTACGCCTGCAGGAGTGTCAATATCTCCTGCTACCACCTTACCTTTAGATTTCTTAGAAATTTTTAGTTCAGCTTCTTCTGATTCTAGTAGTCTTACTGAAAGCTCCTTTAGATTCAAAAGAATATCTATTACATCTTCTTGGACTCCTTCAATAGTGCTGTATTCATGTAAAACTCCATCTATTTTTACTTCTGAGACAGCAGTTCCTGGCATTGAAGACAGCATGATACGTCTTAAGGCATTTCCTAGTGTATGTCCAAAACCTTGTTCTAAAGGTTCAAGAATTATCTTAGACCTTGTTGGCCCTAATTCTTCTACCAAAATTTCAGTTGGTACAAGAAAATCTTTAATTATGTCGTAATTATCAGTCATATTATTCCTCTTCAAATTATTTTGAATATAGTTCAACAATAAGATTCTCATTAATATCAGAATCTAGAAATTCTCTTTCTGGAGCTGAACTATATACTCCTGAAAAATCTGGTTTATTTACTTCTAGCCATTCACATTCTGGTCTAGAAGAAGAGATCTCTAAGGCCTCTTTAACTCTTTTTTGATTTTTAGCTTTTTCTCTAAGGCTTACAATGTCTCCAGGTGACAATTGGTAACTAGGTATATTAACAGTGAGGCCATTTACCTCTACAGATTTGTGGCTTACTAATTGCCTAGCTTCAGCTCTTGTAGAAGAAAATCCCAGTCTATAAACAACATTATCTAGTCTGCTCTCAAGAAGTTGTAGAAGATTATCACCAGTAACCCCTTTTTTTCTAGCAGCAGATTTATAATAATTTCTAAACTGTCTTTCCATTATCCCGTAGAGCCTTCTTACCTTCTGCTTTTCTCTAAGTTGAATGCCATAATCAGAAATTCTTCCTCTTCTTCTTCCATGCATGCCAGGAGAGGTTTCTGAATGGCACTTTGATTCATAACTTCTTATGCCACTTTTTAGTAGAAGATCTCTTCCCTCTCTACGCGATAACTTGCTCTTTGGTCCTAAGTACCTTCCCATATTAAACTCTCCTCCTCTTTGGCGGTCTACAACCGTTATGAGGGATAGGAGTGACATCCGTTATTTTGGTTATTTTAAATCCCATAGAATTTAAACCTCTTATCGCTGACTCTCTTCCTGATCCAGGCCCTCGAACTTCAATTTCCAAACTTTCTATTCCATTTAATCTTATTTGTTCTGCTACAACCTCTGCTGCTCTCTGAGCTGCAAATGGAGTACTTTTCCTAGAACCCCTAAAACCTTGACCACCTGCGCTTGACCAAGCCAAAGTATTTCCTTGCTTATCGGTTACATTAATTAAAGTATTATTGAACGAAGCATGAATATGTGCTATCCCTTCACTCACTTTTCTTTTTGTTGATTTTTTTCCTTTTGCCATAAATTCTACCTTCTGATTGGTCTCTTAGGACCCTTACATGTCCTTGCATTATTTTTAGTTCTTTGTCCATTTACAGGAAGATGTCTACGATGCCTGATTCCTCTGTAAGTTCCAAGGTCTTGAAGCCTCTTTATATTTGTAGCTATATCTCTCCTTAAATCTCCCTCAATTAAATATTTTGTAACTTCATTTCTTATCAGCTCAAGTTCCGCTTCTTTCAAGTCTCCTATTTTTGCAGTAGGGGCAATTCCTGTTTTGGAACAAATGTCCAAAGCTCTGGTCTTCCCTACACCAAATATATAAGTTAATGAAATCTCAGCATGTTTATTGTCTGGAATATTTATACCTGCTACACGTGCCATAGTTCCTCCTATCCTTGTCTCTGCTTATGTCTGGGTTCTGAATCACATATTACGTAAACTCGCCCTTTTCTCTTGACCAACTTACAATCTCTACAGATTCTCTTTACAGATGCTCTTACCTTCATGATTTACCTGCCCCCTAAAGGATTATTTCCATAACCTTTCAAATTAGCTTTCTTAAGAAGGGATTCGTACTGCTGAGACATCAAGTGTGATTGAACCTGGGCCATAAAATCCATTACCACGACTACTGCAATCAATAGAGATGTTCCACCTAAGTAGAAGGGTACGCTAGCAGAAACAATTAAAAACTGAGGCATTAAACACACTAAAATCAAATAGCCTGAGCCCCACACAGTCAATCTTGTCATTACTTGGTCAATATAATCAGCTGTCTGTTCTCCTGGCCTTATTCCTGGTAGGTAAGCACCTGACCTCCTTAAATTCTCGGAAATATCTTTTGAGTCAAACTGAAGAGCAGTATAAAAAAAACAGAAAAAAGCAATCAATACCGAGAATAAAATTACATACAAAGGCTGACCGGGACTTAAAGCTAGAGATATTTCTTGAAGCCACTCAAACCCTTGCCCTTGACCAAACCAGGTTGAGGCCGAAGCAGGAAACAGTAATAAACTACTAGCAAATATCGCTGGGATAACTCCTGCTTGATTAATCTTCATAGGGAGGTAAGAAGTTTGTCCTTGTACCATTTTTCTTCCTTGCTGCCTTCTAGCATAATTTACAGTAACTCTTCTCTGCCCTCTCTCAACCCATACTATGAAAGCAACAGCGACAACAGCTACTAATGCTATGGATAACAAAAGAAGTAGGTTTATATCTCCTTGTCTGGCACCCTCAAATGCTTGACCTATTGCTCGAGGTAATCCTGCAACAATACTTGAGAAAATTATAATAGAAATACCATTTCCTATTCCCCTCTCTGTAACTAATTCTCCTAGCCACATTAAAAAAACTGTTCCGGTTACTAAAGAAACAATTGCTATAAGTTGGAAAATAGGTCCTGGATCTAATGCCAAACCTTGATTCTGTAGCCCAAGTGCCAAACCAGTAGCTTGTAGCAATGCTAATGCTACTGTTCCGTATCGAACATAAGCCGTTCGCAATCTTCTTCCTTCCTCTCCTTCTTCTCTAAATCTTTTTTTCAAAGAAGGATTTGTTCCTTCCATTAAACTCATTATTATCGATGAAGTTATGTAAGGCATAATGTTCAAAGCCATAATGCTCATTCTCTCTAGTGCTCCACCAGAAAACATATTAAATAAATCTAATAAAGTTCCTTGGTTCTGTTGGAATATAGAAGCTAATTTATCTGGATCTATTCCTGGTATAGGTATATGAGTGCCAATTCTGTATACAATGACTGCAAATAGAACAAACCTTAACCTCTTCCAAAGTTCTGAAAGACCTTTTGTTTGTTGCCCTGTAAGATTAGCAGACATAATTAAACCTCAATTTTCCCACCAGCACTTTCTATCAGATTTTTTACAGAAGCAGTTGTATTTATTCCCTTCAAATTCAATTTAGAGCAAGACTCTGTATCTTTAATGACCTTAACCTTAGAAGTATTTTGATTAATTAAATCCTCTTCTTTCAAAACTTGAATATTAATCTCTTTTTTATCTAACTTTATGAGAGTACTTAATCTTATTTCTTCAGAGAATCTACTCTTCCTTGAAAAGAACCCATACTTGGGAACCCTTTTTTGCAGTGGCATTTGCCCGCCTTCAAAGCCTGCACGGACCCCTCCTCCAGACCTTGAACCTTGTCCTTTGTGTCCTCTTCCGCTAGTTTTTCCTAGACCACTTCCGGGTCCTCTACCTCTTCTCTTCCGCTTACTTGTTCTTGAAGAAAGGCTCTTATGTGGAATCAAATTATTTAATTTTAAGGTATACAATTTCATAATCAGTCTTATTATTTTTTATTCCTTAACTTCCAGTAAATGTTTTGCTTTATTGATCATCCCTCTGTTCTGGTCTGTATCTTTTACAAAAACTACTTGTCCTAATTTAGACAATCCCAAGCCCTTGACAGAATTTCTTTGATAGCTCTTAGAGCCTATTAAGCTCTTAATCAATTTCACTTCTATCTCAGTTGTACTCATTTATTTCACTTCTTTCCAATTCTTTGGCTGACGCCCTTCGGTGATTCCATTTCTTTAAGAGCTTTTAAAGTTGCCTGTACTACATTTAACGGTGTTGTAGAACCGTAACATTTAGCTAAAACATCTTGAACGCCTGCTAATTCTAGTACCGCCCTCATAGCCCCTCCAGCAATAACTCCTGTTCCTGGAGCTGCAGGTTTCATAAAAATAATTGAAGATCCATGCTTTGCCTTTACAGGATAATGGATAGTATTTCCTTTCAGCTCTATAGAAACCATATTTCTCCTTGCATTATCAAGAGCTTTTTGAATTGCTATAGGTACCTCACGGGCCTTACCTCTGCCATAACCTACTTTTCCATTACCGTCTCCAACTACAGAAACAGCGGTAAAACCAAAGACTCTTCCTCCTTTAACTACCTTTGCAACTCGATTTACTTGCACAAGTTTTTCTTCAAGAACCTCTGAACTTAGGTTGTCTGTTACTACATTTTTTTCCATTTCTAATCCTTATCTAAAAAGATAATCCAGCTTCTCTAGCAGCCATGGCTAAGGCCTTTACTCTTCCATGAAACTTGTATCCAGACCTATCAAAAGCAACTTGTTTTATGCCTTTCTCCAAAGCTCTTTCTGCAATAAGCCTTCCCACCTTTGAAGCAGTGTCAATATTTCCATTGTTCGGCCCCTTAACTTCTGATTCATTTGAAGAGGCAGAGGTTACAACTTCAGATCCATCATTAAGCATTACTTGTGCATAAATATGCATACTTGATCTAAAAACTGTTAGTCTATGAATATCCTTGAATCTAACTTTAGATCTAGTTTTTCTAGCTCTTCTTAACCTTGATATATTCTTCTTACTCATTTTTATGCTTTCTTGGACTCTTTTCTTCTAATTCTTTCATTACTGTACCTAACCCCTTTTCCTTTATAAGGTTCTGGAGGTCTAAAACTTCTTATTTCTGCTGCGACTTGACCAATCATTTGTTTGTCGGCTGATTTCAAAACTATCTCGGTTTGGCTAGGAACCTCAGCTGAAACAGCTTCAGGTAGTTCATAAACTACTGGATGGGAGAATCCTAAGCTTAATTCTAATTTATTACCTGATAATTTAGCTCTATAACCAACGCCATTAATCTCTAATTTTCTTTCAAAACCAACTGAAACACCCTCTATTATATTTTTTGTAAGCGCCCTCATAGTGCCAGTTAAAGCAAGCGTCTGAGGTAATTCATTGGATGGGGAAAAAGAGATTTTTTCATCATCAATTAAAAGCTCAACATCAGAGTGCACATTTAATACAAGTTCTCCCAATTTACCTTTTGCTAAAATTGATTTGTCCTTACAAGATAAAGACACTTCAGAGGGTATATTGATTGGTTTTAAAAAAGTCTTAGCCATAAATTAAAATACTGAACAAAGTAACTCGCCACCTAAACCAGCTTCCCTGGCTTGCTTGTCTGTCATTAACCCTTTACTAGTAGATACAACAGCAATACCCAAACCGCCATTAATTGAGGGTAAATCTTTCTTTCCTACATACTCTCTTAATCCTGGTTTACTTAGTCTCTTTATTTCTCTGATTACTGGTTTTCCTTCATAGTATTTAAGAAGGATTGAAACTTCAGGTTTTTTTCCTTCCTCTACAGTTATTGAATCGATATAACCTTCTCTAACCAACAATTCTAAAAGAGCTATTTTTTTTGAAGATGAAGAAACAATGAATTCTGGCTTTCTTCTAGCCTGAGCGTTTCTAATTCCTGTTAAAAGGCTTGAGATAGGATCTTGCATACTCATATTAACTACCAACTAGATTTAACTAATCCGGGAATATCTCCTTTCATAGCTAATTCTCTTAACTTATTTCTCCCAAGACCAAATTTCCTATAAACAGCATGAGGCCTGCCAGTTATTGCACATCGCCTTTGCTTTCTTATAGGGTTAGCATCTCTAGGTAGTTTTTGTAATTTAACCTGAGCTTGAGCCCTATCTTCATCTGAAGTATTAGGATTTTTAATCATCTCTTTCAGTTCTGCCCTCTTCTTTGAATAACGAATAACGGTCTTCTCTCTTTTTCTTTCTCTTGCAATCATTGATGCTTTTGCCATATCTACCTCTAATCTTTAAATGGAAAATTCATAGCTCTTAATAATAATTCTCCTTCTTGATCACTATTAGCAGATGTTGTAATTGAGATATCCATTCCTCGTATCTTATCTACTTTGTCATAATCAATTTCAGGAAAAATAATATGTTCTTTTACCCCCAGAGAATAGTTTCCTTGTCCATCAAATGAACTAATATCAAGTCCTCTAAAATCTCTTTCCCTAGGTATAGCAATGCCTAATAACCTCTGTAGAAATTCAAACATCCTATCGCCTCTAAGAGTCACTTTGCATCCAATGGGCATGCCTTCTCTTATCTTAAAATTAGCTACTGATTTTCTAACCTTAGTTATCAAGGGTTTCTGGCCACTTATTAAAGCTAAATCTTCGACAGCATTTTCAAGAATTTTCTTATCAGTAAGAACTTCTCCTACTCCCATATTTATAGTTACCTTTGTAATTTTTGGTACTCCCATATCGGTTGTTAAACCCATAACCTGTTTCAGTTCTGGCAATACCTTGTCTGAATAATGTTCTTTTAAAGAGATCATCTACTAAATTTCCTTACCTGAAGATTTATAAACTCTTGTTCTTTTACCTTCTTCAGAGACATTTATGGAAACCTTGTCCGCTTTTTTAGAAGAAGGGTTAAAAATGGCAATATTTGAAAGATCTATCAAAGATTCTTTCTCAACTATTCCCCCTTGTACGCCTGCTTGGGGATTGGGTTTAGTGTGTTTTTTCACCAGATTTACTCCGCTAACAAAACATTTACTATTAGGTGCTAAGGCAGAAACAGTGCCTTGCTTGCCCTTATCCCTACCAGCAATAACTATTACTTCATCTCCTTTTTTAATCTTTAACATGGTTTACAAAACCTCCGGTGCTAAAGAAATTATCCTCATAAATTCTTCACCTCTAAGCTCCCTAGAAACAGGTCCAAACACTCTTGTACCAATAGGTTGTTTCTGAGCATTTATTAGAACTGCCGCATTTTCATCAAATCTGATAGCAGAACCATCAGAACGCCTCAATCTATTCTTTGTCCTGACCACAACAGCATCTATGACCTCACCTTTCTTTACTCTTCCTGTAGGAATGGCTTCCTTTACAGTTACCTTAACTATGTCTCCTACTTTAGCGTAACGTTTCCTAGATCCACCAAGAACCCTTATACACATAAGCTTTCTGGCACCACTATTATCAGCTACCTCTAGATATGTATGTTCACGAATCATTTTTATTAACCAACATTTTTAACTCTTTTTTCTATTTCTGCTAACTTCCAGCTTTTAGTCTTGGAAAAAGGTTTACTTTCTTCAATAGTAACTACATCTCCTTCAGAACATTCATTACCCTCATCGTGAGCTTGTAACTTTGTAGATCTTCGTATAATTTTCTTATAGAGAGGATGTTTAACTTTCCTTTCAATTAAAACAGTAATGGTTTTATTTCTTTTTGAACTAACAACTAACCCTGTCATCTGTCTTTTATTTTTTTCAGTCATTATTCCCTTCTTTTATAGCTTCTCTTTGAACGGTCTTTAGTTGAGCAATAGATTTTCTAATTTTTTTAATTTTATGTATCTCTTTTAACTTGCCAGAAGCAAGAGACATCTTTAAATCCAATAATTCTTTTCTCAACATTTCTTCTTCGTTTAGGGAGATTGAGGAGTCTCCCCTAATTTTGGATAAAAAAGTTTCTTTCTTAGCCATTTTTTAAGACCTTTTCACAAAACTAGTAGAGACAGGTATTTTTGATGAGGCCAAAGCAAAGGCTTCTCTAGCTAAGTCTTCATCCACTCCCTCCATTTCGTAAAGTATTTTTCCAGGTTTAATTGGACAAACCCAATATTCAACATTTCCCTTACCCTTTCCTTGCCTTACTTCCAGAGGTTTTTTGGTTATGGGCTTATCTGGAAAAACTCTTATCCAAATTTTTGCCCCTCTTTTTACTTTCCTTGTCATTGCTCTTCTGGCCGACTCAATCTGTCTTGAAGTTAGCATCCCACGAGAAGTAGCCTTTAGAGCAAAAGTTCCGAAACTTATAGTATTGCCACGCATTGCATTACCTGTATTTCTACCTTTCTGCTGTTTTCTATATTTAGTTCTCTTAGGTTGAAACATATTAATTCACTATTTTTCTTTTTTCTCTTTGGCCTTTTTGTCTAGAATTTCCCCTCTGAAGACCCAAGCTTTTACGCCGATGATTCCGTAAGTTGTTTTTGCTTCTGAAAAACCATAATCAACATCTGCTCTTAGAGTATGAAGTGGAACTCTTCCTTCTTTGTGCCATTCTGCTCTGGCTATTTCAGCACCGCCTAACCTTCCAGCGACTCTAATTTTTACACCTTGAGCTCCTTGTCTCATTGCATTTTGTATTGCTCTTTTCATTGCTCTTCTGAACATAACTCTTCTTTCCAATTGCTGTGCAACATTATCAGCTAAAAGCTTTGCATCTAGATCTGGTTTCCTAATTTCTTGAATACTTAAAGTAACTGGTATACCCATCATCAATGTTATTTCTTCTCTCATACGATCAATATCTTCACCCCTTTTCCCAATTACCACACCTGGCCTTGCAGTATGAATAAAGACTCTTGCATTATCTTCTGTCCTCTCAATTTCTATTCTGCTTACTGAAGCATGACTTAATTGTGAAAATAAGTGCTCTTTTACCTCAATGTCTTTAAGCAAATTTTCAGTATATTTAGATTTTTCAGCATACCAATGAGAGGTATGCTCTTTGGTTATCCCTAATCTAAAGCCTATAGGATGAACTTTTTGACCCATAATTAACTTATTTCCTCTAGTATTAATTTGATGTTACAGCTACGTTTTAAGTATCTATCTGCCCTGCCTCTTGCGCGCGGTCTAATTCTTTTCATAGTAAAACTTTCATCAACTAAGATTTTTGAAATAAACAATCTATCAATGTCTAGACCTTGGTTGTGTTCAGCATTTGCAATGGCAGATTCCAAGACCTTTTTAATAATAGGTGCTGATTTTTGTAGTTCAAAAGACAGAATATCTAAAGCTTCTTCAACTTGTTTTCCACGAATTTGATTAGCTACCAGCCTAGCCTTCTGACTAGATACTCTAGCGCTCCTTAATGTTGCATTTACTTCTGTCATTTTTCTTCTTTAGGTTGACTTTCTATCCCCTGAATGAACCCTGAAAGTCCTCGTTAAAACGAATTCTCCTAATTTATGACCAACCATATCTTCTTGGATAAAGATGGGTACATGCTGTCTTCCATTGTGTACAGCTATGTTAAGACCCACCATTTGAGGAGTTATGAGAGATCTTCTTGACCAGGTTTTAATTGGCTTTTTATTATTCTCAGCTACTGCTTTATCTACTTTCTTCTGTAAATGTAAATCTATAAAGGGTCCTTTTCTTAATGATCTAGGCATAATTCTTTACTGGTATCTATGCCTGACTATTAGGCGATTACTACGTTGTTTGGTTTTCCTTGTTCTGAACCCTTTTGTAGGTACGCCCCAAGGAGTCACTGGATGTCTGCCCCCAGAAGTTTTTCCTTCTCCTCCGCCATGAGGGTGGTCTATAGGGTTCATTGCAACACCTCTTACTTTTGGTCTTCTCCCTAACCATCTTTTTGCTCCAGCCTTCCCCACAGATCTTAAGGCATGTTCAGAATTAGAAACGGCCCCTATAGTGGCCTTGCAATTAGAAAGAACTTTTCTTACTTCTCCACTACGAAGCCTTAAAGTTGTGTATCTTCCTTCAATAGCCAATATCTGAGCAGAAGAACCAGCACTTCTAGCTATTTGAGCTCCTTTTCCAGGAAACATTTCAATACAATGTACTGAAGTTCCTAATGGCATATCTGAAAGGCTTAAACAATTCCCAATCGAAATTGAAGAAGCTGATCCTGACTCTATAACATCTCCATCCTTTAAACCTTCAGGAGCAATTATGTATCTTCTCTCACCATCTTGGTAAAGAACAAGAGCTATATTAGCAGACCTATTCGGGTCATATTCTAATCTTTCAACACGAGCTTTTATTGAATCTTTATCACGTTTAAAATCTATAACACGATAATTCTTCTTATGACCACCCCCTCTATGTCTTGAAGTAATACGGCCTTTATTATTTCTGCCGGATTTTTGCTTTTTGCTTTCTAATAATGCTTGAAAGCCCGATCCTTTATGCAGACCTTCTCTAGAAACCCAGGACCGAAATCTTCTTCCAGGTGAAGTAGGTTTAGATTTTTTTATTTGGTTTGCCATCTATTCTATTCCTACATCTATGGATTGCCCTTCTGCAACGCTTACATAAGCTTTTTTCCAATTCGGTCTTTGCTTAATTCTGTGCCGAGAACGCTTTGCCTTTCCTTTTACCTTCAAAACTCTGACTTTATTTACCTCAACTGAGAAATATGCTTCCACTGCTTTCTTTATTTCTTTTTTAGTAGAATTAATATCTACTTTAAATGCATACTGATTACTTTGATTCATAAGATTAGTAACCTTTTCAGTAAGGTGAGGCGCTTTAATAGTGTTATAAATGTCCTTTTTCATTATGAAAGTACCTCTGCTAATGAAGTGAGAGCATCTGCTGTAAACACTACCTTTTCAGCATTTATAAGGTCAACAGGATTTAATGAATTAATAGTTTGTGAACTGATGTTAAATAAATTTTTAGAAGCAATTTCAAAATTTTGATTCTTTTCTTTAAAAACAAATACAGCATTCGAAAAACCCAACTTTGAGAGCAAGTTTTTTATTTCTGAAGTTTTGGGGGGTTCGTTAATTTCTAGGCTATCTATAACAACTAACCTTTCTTCATTAATTAATCTAGAGAGTATAGATCTGAAAGCTGCTCTATACATTTTCCTATTTACCTTTTTCTTCTTTGATGGTCTAAAGACATGGGCAAAGGTAACCCCTCCAGATCTCCAAATAGGACTTCTTATCGTTCCTGCTCTGGCCCTTCCAGTACCCTTTTGTCTCCAGGGCTTTCTTCCTCCTCCTCTTACAGCAGATCTATTCTTTT
>ENA-OSET01001053-OSET01001053.1-sediment-metagenome-genome-assembly--contig:-NODE-1053-length-29585-cov-23.204622_pt1 | contig 29585 bp, 24 predicted proteins | sample MGYA00237882_ERZ534229 | MGnify/ENA primary metagenome ERZ534229 (study PRJEB26408, sample SAMN06266212) | sediment metagenome | isolation source: Hudson Canyon methane seep mesocosm | place... | reverse complement strand
ACTTCATCGCCAAATTTAGCTGAACGCTCATAATTCACAGCTGAATTCTCAACTAAGCTGCCTAAATTTGTTCTAGCAAGTGTCTCATCAATTACATCAAACTTTGCCCATGAGGCCGCATAATCAAATTCAGTAACCGTTAAGCAAGTGCCGTTAATTGCAACGCTCGCGCCCCGCTGAATTCCCTCAAGTGCATTGACTGGAAATTCAATCGTAAATGTATTGAAGTTTTCTGTTGAAAATATAGATTTTATGTTCGCTTTACCTTGGACAATACCGGTAAACATAGTTAACTCTCGTAGCTTGATGTCTGAGGCTCGATTATAAACAACCAAAAAATGAAAGGCTCTAAAGAATTAGAGTGATTAGCCGTTATTTACTTTGTATAGACCTTAAGTTTGCATAAGCTTTTTTTAATTTGGTAATTTTCTAACGGCACAACGTTTCAGATGGATGGACTCGGTAAAACAGATGAGCTGAAAAAAACGCTCAATCGCGGCATTGATAGTAAAGCTACGTCTGGTAAAACAGACTCCGAGATGCCACGCAAACCGAGCGCTGAGACCTCTCTTAGCCGCAGAAAAACAATCGATCGCCGTGATCCGGATGTTAAAACTAAACGCGTGCCGGTTGAAGACAGGCGTAAACAAGGCCGTCGGCGTAGCACATCTGCTAACAATGATGAAAAGACTGCAACCCAACAAGATCAAGATGACAAACTCTTGGCTAAATGTCATCGCTTGATGATGACTTGTGAGCCTGTTACCCGACTAAATTATGCAACCCTTGCGATGGATTATTACCCCAGTAACGAGGCGATTGCGAGAAGTACCCAAGTGCGTGATTATTGGTTAATCAGTGCCGTATTTTCTGGCTTCATTTTTTTTCTTGGCTTAATAGGCCTTATCCAAGCATGGTTTGCTGGGATCGCCGCAGGTCTTTGTCTACTTTCTGTTATGTTTGGATTCACCTCGCTTCGGAGCTATATAAGCCGAACACCTTTATTAAGCGAAGTCACTTCTCAGCGTCGACGATTAGAAAAAGATGCGATTAACCATATCCACTATTTAGAGGGGCAACAAAACCTTGCGTTTCGTTGCGCGGCCCTAGTGGAATACAATCAGGGATTGAATCGACAAGTTTTTGCAGGTCTCATTAAGGCCTCCAAAGCAGGCAACTTGATTCAAGTGTTGAGAAGTAAAAAACATATCCGCTTGTACTTGCTGTATATCATTGAGGCTCAGAAAGCGTTTAAGCGCCTAGAAAAGATATATGTTCAAACACGCGCAGCACAAATCGATGACCGCGTCATGCAAAATAACTCTTCTCCTTGACAGGTAAAGCTTCCAAACGTATGTTTAAAACACTCGTTTAGATGAATTTTAGTAACTTATGGCCCAGTCAGTCACCGTCGATAAAATACTCGACGCCGCCGAAATTCTGTTCGCAGAAAAAGGATTTTCGGAAACCTCTCTTAGAATGATCACCAGCAATGCTGGCGTAAACCTTGCTGCTGTTAATTATCACTTTGGCTCAAAGAATGCGCTGATCCAAGCTATTTTCTCTCGTTTCCTTGGCCCACTCACAACGCTAATGGAACAGGGAATGGCCGAGAAAGGCTGGAGTCAAAAAGATGAAAATGCGCCACTTCTTGAAGATATACTGAAACTATATACTCGCAGCTTATTAAAAATACCGACGAGTCACCCAAATGGTGTTTCGGTTTTTATGCGGTTGATGGGACTTGCGTACACGCAGTCGCAAGGTCACTTAAGGCGTTACTTAGAGGATGAATACTCGAGAATTTTTCGTTTACTCATGCATTTTGTCAAACAAAGTACCCCGAATTTAAGCACCGCTGAGCGGTTCTGGCGTATCCAGTTCACAATGGGCTCGGTGGCGTTTACGATGTCTAGCATTCAACCGTTAACTGAAATCTTAGAAGACAGCAAGAAGGCACAAGCAAACCCAGAGCAAGTCGTCAACTTTCTCGTGCCATACCTACTTGCTGGTTTAACCTCTGAGCCAGTTGATGCAGTCGCGATCAATTAAGCGGCTAATCAATCGATAAGCTATCTTTCGTGTCGAGGCGATGAATTAACATGAGTGTATCGATTGATATTTCAGTTAAAGAGCAGCAATTAACCTTACATTCACTATCTCGCTCTGTTAGTTACCCAATTTCTAGCGCGCTCAAAGGCGTTGGTCAGCAATATGGTAGCGGTTGCACACCTCTCGGGCATCACATTATTCGCGCGCGGATTGGCGCTGAATTGCCGTTGAACGCCGTCTTGATTGGCCGTCGATACACGGGCGAGATATACACATCAGCGCTTGCGAAAGCTCAGCCAGACAGAGATTGGATTTTATCGCGTATCTTATGGCTCAGCGGTTGCGAACCGGGCTTCAATCGACTTGATGTTGTAGACACCATGCGTCGGTTTATTTACATTCATGGCACCCCAGACACTGAGCCTATGGGTATCCCCAAATCTCATGGCTGTATACGAATGCGTAATAAAGATATCGTTGAGCTGTTCGACTTATGTCCTTATGGTACGTCTGTGTACATCAACAAATAGGATCTTTATATGACCGTTCAACACGGCCCACTAATGTTAGATATCGCAGGGCTGACGCTTAATGATGAAGACAAGACCTTACTTTCATCACCTTTTGTGGGCGGCCTGATTCTATTTTCTCGAAATTTTGAATCAATTGAACAGCTCTCTCTTTTGGTTAATCAAGTGAGGCAGGTTTCACCCCAGTGTCTGATCGCTGTGGATCATGAAGGCGGGCGTGTACAGCGATTTAAAACTGGGTTTACGCATATTCCTCCTATGGCAATTCTTGGGCAGCTTTATCAAGTGAGCCCTGAACAAGCATTGAGCCTAGCTAATGATTTCGCTTATTTATTGGCGACCGAGTTGTTACAACTTGATATAGATATTAGTTTCGCGCCGGTGTTGGATCTCGATTATGGTATTTCTGCGGTCATTGGCGATCGGGCATTTTCTTCAGACCTAACGGTTCTTAACCGGTTAGTGGGGGCATTTCTGAACGGAATGCATGATGCAGGAATGGCAACCACAGGCAAGCATTTCCCTGGTCATGGTGCGGTTGAAGCCGATTCGCATATCGCGATTCCGATTGACGGGCGTTCTTTATCTGTCATTCGTGATAATGATATGAACGCCTTTTCATCGGTAAGCAAAAATGGGCTTGACGCTGTGATGCCTGCCCATATTATTTACCCCCAAGTAGATGAAAAACCTGCAGGTTTTTCAAAGATTTGGTTACAAGACATCCTACGCGACGAATTAAAATTTGACGGCGTAATTTTTAGTGATGATCTCAGTATGGAAGGGGCGTCGGTCGCGGGCAGTTACGCTGAGCGCTGCAATGCAGCGCTGATGGCAGGCTGTGATATGGTACTTGTTTGCAATAATAGACAAGCCACAAAAGAAGTGTTGTCGCATCTAGAGAACTGCTTTAACAAACCGATCAAAAACAATAGATTGTCTCGTATGCTTCATGTAAATCGTAAAGAATCGATAACTGAAGTAGATGTAGAACGTCTAGCAAAAACACGGCTAATTATTCAGTCATATTGGGACGGAGGATTCGATCGCTTATGCAAGGAATTGAACAGCTAAGAGCATGGCTCGAGGGCTACGGCCTTGGCGACTTTATAGCGCAGAACACCCTCGTTGTTTTCGCTATCGTTGTCAGTACAGCGTTTACAAGTTTTTTGGCAAAAAGGCTTCAGCTCAAATTAGAGCACAACTTCGCTAAAACTGAAAATCTTTGGGATGACGCGTTTTTATATGCCATGAGAAAACCAACGACCTATATTATTTGGGTTATCGGTTTATCTCTGGCAGCACATAGCATCGGATTGGATCAAGACCCCTCAATTGGTGTTCTTTTCGAGGCGCTCAGAAAAGTAGGCATCATTGTTTGTCTAGCTTGGTTTGTGATCCGATTTATAAAACAGGCCGAAAAGCTTTTTCTCGATCCGAGGCGAGTTAAAAATAGCCGAAATGGCGAGGGTGCTGACGAGACCACCGTGCATGCGGTTGGCAAACTATTGCGTGCAAGTGTAATTGTTACAGCGGTGCTCGTTATCCTCCAAACCCTAGGATTTAGCATTAGCGGTGTGTTAGCTTTTGGTGGGATCGGTGGTATCGCGGTGGGGTTTGCCGCAAAAGACCTGCTCGCAAATTTCTTTGGAGGGCTGATGATTTATCTAGATCGGCCATTCAAAGTAGGCGACTGGGTTCGGTCTCCTGATCAAGAAATTGAAGGGACTGTTGAGAAAATAGGCTGGCGGTTAACGACGATTCGAACCTTTGATAAACGACCTCTATATGTGCCGAATCAGGTTTTCACCAATGTTTCGGTTCAAAACCCATCGCGCATGTCGCATCGACGTATTTATGAGACTGTGGGCCTGAGGTACGACGACTCAAACCAGCTTGAGCAAATTATTTCTAATGTAAAATCCATGCTCATGACGCATGCCGAAATAGACAATACCCAAACAATGATCGTCAATTTTAATGCTTTCGGCAGCTCATCTTTAGACTTTTTTATCTACACGTTTACCAAGACGACCAATTGGATTAAGTACCATGAAGTAAAGCAAGACGTGCTACTTCAAATTATGCGCATAGTGGCTGACGCGAAAGCCGAAATAGCCTTTCCAACCTCAACGGTATTGGTATCTGAAGTGCCGGAACTAAAAGCAATCGGACTTAATACGGTCATGGAAAGTTCAGTGCCTAATGGGTTACGTGACTAGCAATTACTAATAGAGGGAATTGAACTAAAGAATGTTAGCGATCATAGGTGGTACCGGTCTTAATCAACTCAACGGCATAACCGAACTCGAAATACTTAAGCCTCAGACAAAGCTAGGGCCGCCAAGTGGTCCTATTTACAAAGGGATATATAATGGACAAGAGATTTGTTTCTTGGCTAGACATGGCGCGCCGCATCATATTCCACCGCACCTAATTAATTATCGAGCGAATATACTCGCCTTAGATGAGCTAGGGGTGACTAAGATTATCGCGGTAAATGCCGTAGGTGGTATCAGTGATCACTTAGGGCCCGCAAACTTAGCTATTCCTGACCAGATCATCGATTATACGATCGCTCGAGACAACACCTATTTTGATGGCATCTTCCAACCTCTTGATCATATCGATTTTACGTTTCCTTACGATGAAACACTCCGCTGCGCGTTACTCAGTGCCTCGAGGCGCATTGGTTTAGATATTATGGATGGTGGTACCTATGCGGCGACTCAAGGCCCACGACTGGAATCCGCAGCAGAGGTTGAGCGTATACGTCGTGACGGTGGCTCAATGATTGGTATGACCGGAATGCCTGAGGCGGCACTGGCAAGAGAACTTGGGCTATCTTATTGCTGCATTGCATTAAGTGTTAATTGGGCCGCAGGCGTGAAGGGCTGTAGTGAAATCTCTATGCAGGATATTCGCAAAGCGCTTGAGCTTGGTATGCAGCAGGTGCTGCGCCTGATTGAAGCCTATCTTCAAACCCAGAAAAATATTTAATACCTTCCGCAGAGGCACTCGTAGGGACATTCCCGTTGCTTAAGACATAATGCTTATAACCACTCGTACTGCAAACCTTACGAAAGGGTTTTGATACTTAACGCTCGTACACTTAGATTAGTGACCACATCATTTGTGCTGTGTTAGCCAGTTCTTGCTCAAAGCGAAACTCATATCGACCATTTAGAGTAATACTTTGCGAGGAGACCGGCTTACTCTTGTAACAACAAAGTAGTGCGATAAAAATTTCTTGATGAATCGGTTTCTGATAGAAGAAAGCACCCGCGCATCATCGTTTAGCGCAAAATATAACTGCAGTTCTTCAATAAAGTGTTTTGGAGGGCCGTCATATAGGTCTTTTATCTCTGAATCAATTAATATGGTTAGAGGTTTTTGAAAATCCATATGCCATTTAAAGATCGTTATAACAGCGAACGCTAAAAGGAATTATAACGTGATCAAATTTGATGATGTGTTGTCTACATCCCAGAGTAAGAGACTATAAGCATTATGATTTTAGCGGAGGGAATGCGCATAATACTCTATTATTACTGCTATTTTTTCGGCCATAGTCGTCTAGCCATCCAATAAATCCATCTACTGGCATTGGTTTAGCAATATGATAGCCTTGCCCGATATCGCACCTTAAGGAATGCAAATGAGACAGCGTTGCTTCATCCTCTATTCCTTCAGCAACGACCGACAAACCCAGGGTATGAGCTAAATTCACTGTCATTTCAACGATCTTTTGATTTTCTGACCGCTCTAGCATATCTGAAACGAACGAACGGTCTATCTTCAATTCCTGAACAGGAAGTTGGGTAAGATAAGAGAGTGACGAGTGGCCAGTACCAAAGTCATCTATACTGAGTAATATGCCATGATCGTTGAGCGCGTGCAGAACCTCTAGAGCTGAGTCAATATCATCCATCATAATCGATTCGGTCATTTCAAAAACAATTCGCTCAGGAGTAACACCTTTATCCTCAAACTTATCTAGTTTATTCTTCACGAAGTTAGCTTCGGCAATGTTTTTAACTGAGATGTTTATAGACAGACGTAGGTCATGTCCTAGTTCCTGCAACTGTCGGTCTATTTCTAACGCCTTGTTAAATACCCACTCGGTCAATGGACGAATTAGCCCAGACTGCTCAGCTAGGGGAATAAATTCATCTGGGGGAACAAAACCATGTGCCTCATGAGTCCAGCGCACAAGTGCTTCTGCACCCACAACCTTCGAGGTAGCCAAATCAATTTGTGGTTGTAAAAACAGCATTAAGGTGTCAGATTCGATAGCCCTTAGCAGGTCGCCCATCAGCGATAGTCGACGCGTACTATAGTAATTCTGATCGGGTGAGTAAGTAGAAACAGTCTGTGATGTATTTTTCGTGTAATCCGAAGCGATTGCTGCATGCTGCGCTAACGTATCAAGATCATTTCCATGTTCCGGTGATAACGCAATACCCGCTATGGTGTTTATATCGATAAACATCCCTTCATGCTCAATAGGGTGGCTCATCACCTCCAATAGTTTTTCCGCAGCATGATAAGGGGCATTCGAGCTCTGTTCCATATCCACTAGTACTGCAAAATTAGTTGCATCTATGACTGAGATAAAATGGAAATAGTTTTTGGAACAGCAAATAGGAATAACATGATCTATTCTACCTGCTTCATTTGACAAGCGATCCGCGGCCCTTATAAATAGTCTATCTGCTTGCTTTTTTCCGAGCGTCTTGCTGACTTTATGAAATCCTTTAAACTGAATTAGAATAAATCCAAAAGCTCTGGCCGCTGATTTGTTTCCTGCTTTAAAATCTTCAATACATCTATACAGCAGAGTTCCATTAGGAAGAGAAGTGAGTTTATCGTAACTGGCACGCTCAATAAGCTTTTTCTCTGCTTGTTGCCACTTTAAAATAGTCTCATGTTCAGATTGTAGCGCCTCATATCGTTTCTTTCGTTCCAACTTAATTCGCTGCGCCAACCCCAGAGAAAGGAGGATCGCTTCTGTAGCCGAGCCAAACTGTACCGCATTTTCTGTCCAATAGTTGGTTGGTGCAATACCAAAGACGTTAGCCAGATATACCAGGAGTCCAATTAGGAAAAAAGACCAGGCTATTCCAAAGTAAGGTGCCATAGGATGCTTTTGCGAAAAAGACTTTACTGCTGTAATGACTAATGAAATTGCGGCGACACCAGCGACCGACCCGGCAATCTTTGGAAGGCTAATGCCAACGTCTAGCAAGCCCAAACCCGCCCCCACAACCGTAAACAGCATTGAGACTACAATTAATGAATCAAACTTGGGAATATACTTATGAGTTTCTAAAAAGGTTCTCGAGAACTGAAGAGCAAAAAATACAGCAAGGCATGAAAAAAGCAATAGAGCATAATGGTTCCAACTCGGTATTTGACGCCATATAAATTGAAATCCTTGGCCATTTAAAAAAAGAACAACGCCAGAAAGGCCTGTTAGGTAAAGGACATAATAAATATAAGCCTTGTCCCTTACAGAAACAAAAAGGAATAAGTTGTACAAGCCAAGTGCGATAAGGATACCGAAGAAAATACCCCAGCCGTAAGAGCTAAACGTTTCATACTCAAAAAAAGGCTGATTCGCCCATAGGCTCATAGGCAGCTGAATGGAAGTATCTGATTTTACCCGAAACCATAATTCGTATTTTGTCTCGCCCTTATTGATAAGGGGGTAAATAAAGTTACGATACTGAATGGGTCGTTGCTCGAAATTGAGCTCAGTTCCGGACTTTACATGCTGTAACTCACCGCCTTCCTTCACGTAAAAGTCTATATTTTGGATCGGAGCATAGTCCAGTGAGAGAATCCATGATCGTTTGTCTGCCACCTCTTTCGAAAATGTAAATGAGGTATGAACCCAGTAAATAGAGTCGGTAAACCCGAAGTTAAGGGCTCCTCCAGAGTTCTGGGTCAGTTTGTCTTGCTCAGTAAGGTTTTGTATCTCTTCGAAAGATAACGTGCCTTTCATATCCTCATAGTAAGAGAGTTCTTTATCCAGAATAATTTTTTCGCCCGCAGCAGAAACTTCAAACGAGTGGGCTGGCAAAAATACACTGAACATAAACAAACCAAGAATAATAAGGCTTAATTGTTTCATTCGTTTACTAATAACTTTGTTAGGTAAAATGAATACTTTAAAAAGTAAAATCGCGTAAAACCCCGCATTTATTTATTAAATTGTAGATGTAGTTTCAAATAGTGCCTTTTAGTACATGAATTATTTGGTTTTTTTATGTATCTTATTTTTGAATGCGGTAAGGAATGTGGCGCGACACTAAAACGATGATATTCAGGAAGATGTATTCATATGTTGACTACAGGACATTACAAAAGAGAACATGAACGTTACGAAGTAAATTTGCCTTTGATTCTCGAAACCGGTGCTTCAAGAGTCGTTGCGCGCTCCAAGAATCTATCTGCCGGTGGAGCCAGCATCGCTCTTGTCGATTTTATTGAATCTGAAGACCTTGATGACGAGGGTTCAATTACTATTCGATCTCAATCAGGTGATTTACAAACGCCATATGAGATAACTTATCGCAAAGAGAATGTTATCGGTATTCGCTTTAGTGGCGTTACACCTAAGCAGAGCGAGTATCTGAATCAGATTCTTGAAACTCTTCCATTGGATGGCTCGGTCGCGTCAACATCAGTTATAGACCAGGTTTCAAAAAGAAAAAGCAAACCTTCTATAACCCTACGAACACGGCTCTGGATTGCTGTTAGAGTGACTGGTTTCCTAACTGTTAATATGCTTTGGCCTTTATTAAGGCGTGTGGTAAGGCCGAAAGTAGTTTTTGCCGTATATGGCACAAGAGGAGACCAGCGCACCTATATCCCCGACTGGTTGATGCGCATCTGCCCTCCCGTGGTTGCATTAGCTTATATCAAAGATAAAACTTCTCCTGGTGTAATGGTTTCTTCTCCCTATTCTGAGGAAGAGCTGGCGACGGATTCTAATAAAGTCAGAAAATACATCACAGATTTGCGCAAAGAATTTCCTAAGGTTAATCGATTTGCATTGGTTGGCCGTTTACCTGGCTTTAGCATGAAAGCGGGGGTGGACATTTTACCGCCTTTGGTCGATGGTTCCTTAGGGACTCGCTTTGCTATGTACGAATCTGCTATGCAGATCGCTTCAAAGTTAGAAGAGGCGACAGCCATAACCTTGAGTAGTGATTTTAAATCTAATTCGTGGACAAGTTCCATTGCTGTTTTAGGCGGTGCCGGCCGAATTGGATCTAAGCTGATTGATGACCTGTGCAAGCAGTTTCAAACCGTTATCGCCATTGACCCTCGATACGTAGAAGAGCGACAGGAGTTGCTGCACGGGTCGACCGTTATTTATACCAAACGAGGGGAGAGACTTAAGGGCACGCGTTTAGCTCTGGTATTAACGGCTAGAGGTGACGATATTTTACCAATAGTTGAACATTTTGAGGCTGGAACGGTAATTGCCGACGATACGCACCCTTGTATGAAACGACCGATTAGAAAAATGCTTCATAAACAAGGCGTAGATGTTTGGAAGACCGTTGTAACGAGCAGTGAATATGGTATGTATCCGCGCATGCCTAACTTCCGTAACGATAATATACCCGGCTGTTTGTTAGAAGCACTTGTCCTAAATGCGAAAGGGGACGATGTCCTAGACTCGCCAGAGATATTTTTTGAAGCAGCAAAGACGTGTGGCTACAAGACCTTGCTTATTCGTCATCCTGATGATTCCTAGGGAATCATTCTCAGAGCAGTTGGGGCTAAAATGCCTCATTATTCTGATCTTATATTAACCAAACTGCCGATTATTTCATTTATACAACGTTTCCTTTGATCATCCATAAGGTCACTTTTTCTGGATACACAGTTACCATATGGCATAAAAAAGGAATGGCAACTCCTAGGATTTACTATATAAATCAGGGATTTATTCTTAGTTTTACTGGCAGCGACAATCAATCGGATCTTTGGTATTCCTTACTAACACCAATAACAAATATTGCAGGATACGTTTTATGGGTAACACAATTGTAAATGCTGTTTTAAATCGCCCTAAAACCGCTTCACTTATTATTTTGTGCATATTGTGCCTCCAGATTGTTTTAAGTCTTTTTATTCAGAAAGATACTTCACCTTACTTTATTGGGATCGATCATCCTTCGAGAGCAGATGAGGTACTCTCATTTAGTATTTTCGAGCGTTCCCGTGATACCACGCTCATTCTGCTCACGTTTCCTGAGACCGGAATATTTGATAACCAAGTTGTTTCACTTTTGCAGGAAATAGATGCAAAGCTCAATGAGATTGACCTACTTGGAATAATGGATCTGAAAGCCTTGTCGGTTTTCACGGGAATCGATATTTTGACTCTTAAGCAGCGCATATCTAACAAGGAGGCTGCCATTGATCTATACAATGAACTTATCAAACTTTACCCAGCTTCATCTCTGGATGTATTACTCGGCTCTTATCTCTATCCATTGCGCTCGGTAAAGTCACTGCATAACACAGATAATATTTATGCGGAATTAGATGAAGTGTACGTGCAACCAAATTTTGAAAAGCAGCCAAACAACGTTTGGCCTGACCAACTCAAACAAGACCTGCTCCAAAACCCGCTTTTCATTAATTCCATGGTGAGCCGCGATGGGAAGTCTCTCGTGGTTTCCGCCGAATCAAGAATTCATGAAGAGAACACGGCTGCTAACAAGCTGATCTTCAAAAAGCTCAAAGTCGTCGTTGAGCATGCCATTCATAATACAGTTGGCTTAAAAGCCTCTGCATACTATGCGGGGGTACCCGTCGTAAACAATGCTATATCTGAAGTAATGGAAGAAGATAATGCGACGTTTTTTCCTCTAGTAATAGCAGTTGTCATTCTTCTTCTTGTGGTGATATTTCGGTCCCTGAGGCTTGCCATTCTTTGTACAGTAATTGCGGTAACCTCTATTGTCATGACCCTAGGCCTAATTCCAATGTTCGGGTTTGATTTCAATATTGTTACGACGATTCTGCCGGTGTTTATTATCACCATCGCTATCACTGATGCGATACATGTTATAAGTGATGTGCGTCGTAAACTAAATAGGCAAGACCATAAACATATTGCAGCTTCTATTTCAAAGTTATTCCGTCCAATGCTAATTACCTCGATCACAACGAGCATCGGTTTTTTTTCCTTGTCTTTATCTGAGATCGACAACATCAGATCATTCGGCGTCTTAGTCGGCTTTAGCGTTATTATCGCATTCGTGCTATCTGTCACCTTGTTGCCTCTTCTCTTATCAAAAATTACGCTGCCAGAATTAGAAGAGGATAAGAAAAGTACCTTTTCAACAATAACAAAGTCTCTTGTTACGAATTCGTATGGGCTGATAGCGGTTATAATGATCTGCTCACCGCTTGCTTTTTGGGGGCTCTCTTCTGTTTATGTTGATCAGGCCAGTATTAAAGCATTTGATGAAGATAGATTGGTCAGAACGCACAATGAGGCGTTCATAAATGCCGGTTATGGAACAGTTCCGGTAAGTGTTTGGTTTCGTACAGACGAACCAAATGGCATTCTCGAATACGCATTGCTAAACGCTATTGAATCTGCCGAGAGCCTTCTTTCTAACCACCCAGATGTTGCAAACCATATCTCAATCAGGGATTTTTTTATTCGGCTGCATCAAGTATTGGAAGGGCAGGGTACCCCTTTAGATTTTCGAGAAACAGATCGTCTAAGTCAGTATTTGTTATTTCTCGAATCTGGAGCAGAAAAAGATATTGAGGCCATTCTGGATGGCGTGACGCACTCTAATACTCGGATCATTGTGTCAATGAAGGATGATAGCTCCGCGACAACAAGCGCTGTAATTAATCAATTACAGTCGCATTTTGATTCAGCATCGCTTGATGGTGTAGAGATCCTTTACACCAGTTATGGTGCGGAAACTGTCAACGCAGCGCTCGAAGTAGTCGATACTCAGCTAACCAGCATTGTCGTGACTTTTGTTCTTATAATATTAATTTTGCTGCTTGCAACAAAGTCAATAATCCTCTCTATTGTTGGTCTTATTCCTTTAGCTATGACACTTATTATTATGTTTAGCATTATGGGAATATTCGACTTTTCTATCGATATAGGATCATCAGTTGTTGCAGGTATCGCTCTGGGGGTAGGCATAGATTACTCTGTGCACTTGATTGAGGCGATTAAACGATCTGCGTATATAGGTAATCCTAAAGAAACGATTGTTCATGCGCTTGGTCAAGTTATTAGACCAATATCTACCAGCGCCTTTGTGTTATCTTCCGGATTCTCCTTGTTAATGTTCTCTGGCTTTCAATCACTTGCTGCAATGGGTCTTCTTATAACTGTTGCTATGATTGTGGCCGCAATCATTTCGCTTTGTGTGCTGCCCAGGCTCTTTCTGCTTGGAAATGCCTATTTATTTAGGAAGAGCTTCGGTTAGCTTCTTAGAGAGCCTAAATCCGTGATTTTGAATCTTTCTGTCCAGAAAAGAGATAGCATGACTTAGTCTTTTAAATTTTGCATAAGGTCCGTGTACGTTTTTTATGACTGAAGCCATCACTGTGATGAGGCGTTTTTGGAAACCCATTTTGACACTTATAGACAGCCACAGTAGCTAAGGTGAGTCGGAATGGTAAGGTGATTGAATTTAATGATTCCTGGCATGCCATGGGGAGCAAGGGATTACAGTAATTATCTCTTCAGTTTGGGGAATGTCCCTAATACCTCTCTTTATGCCGCTGTAACCATCGGTCTAATTCGTTTGCAAAGCGCTGCACATCTTGCGCGTTCATTGGCGCAGGGCCGCCACTCTGTATACCGCTAGAGCGCATCGTTTCCATGAAATCGCGCATATTTAAGCGCGACTTAATATTTTCCTTTGTAAAAGTTTGCCCTCTTGGCCCCAACACGAATGCGCCTTTGTCTATCACCTCATCCGCGAGTGGGATATCTTGCGTAATCACTAATTCAGACTTTACAACACGTTGTACGATAAGATTATCTGCTTCGTCAAAGCCTGTTGACACTTGAATTTGCTGAATGTTGGGCAAGCGAGGAAGTTGACCGACAGGCTGATTAGCCACAAACGATACCTTTACACCCGTGCGTCGCGCCGCTTTGATCAAGATTTCTTTTAACGTTTTTGGGCAAGCGTCGGCATCAACCCAAATACTGAGTTTCTGGGTTTCTTCGGTTTTGCCAGCCTCATCATTTCTATCCATCATAGGCGCTTAGTTATTTGCTGAAATACTTGCGATAACACCAAGCGCAGGGTGGTCTAAGTAATGCGTTTCATTATCTCTTATCCTTCGCTCTTGCTGTATGCGTCTTATGTTGAAATCAATAAACGTATGCGCATATTTATCACTGCCGCTTTGGTTTGAGGTTTTAGAGCCGCTGTATTTTTTCCGCAAATTAGGTGTAAGCAAACTGCCTACGTCGATCCTACCCGGATCACGGGATAACAACCAAGACGAAATTGATTTGAGCGGGAAAGCAAGGGGTTTACTGACATACAGGTCAACTTCTATGTGTGTATAGCGGGTACGCCAGAGCGAGATATAGCCCCAAAGTCTCTCTTTTCTTACCGTTTTGGCAACCCGAATCACTGCTGGACTGTCATCGATTACTAGTCGTTGATTCCAAACGCCTGAGAATAAAAGATCAACTTTTCTAGAATTTTTTATCCGTCTGATCGCGCTACGTAAGTCACTTTCACTGCTAGGTAGGTAAAAAATCTGCGCCGGGGAAGGAGCTGTTTGCCCATACGGGTAAAACGTATAGCGATGAGAACGTTGTGAAAATTCACTCGGTTTTCCGACCGTTTCGTAGCGCAGTACCCGTGATTCCGGATTAGTTTGTTTTAGTAGCGCAAAATCAACTTTGTACCAATCATCAGACCTTTCTTGAGCTTTTGTACCCAGACAAGAAAACAAAAATAAAGTGAAAACAGCAACGTTGCTCACACGACGTTTTATATTTTTTCCTTGGCCTTCAATCAAACGAATATGCCTTTCAAGTAATCGTTAAAATTTGGATGCGTTATCAGTTTAACAAGGGTTTATCGAATGTCTACAAAACCCCTCTATCGCACTATGCTTTACTCAGCTTATCTAACAGACTCTTAATTTCCATAATTTTTTCATCTGCTTCAATTGCATTGAATTCGAATCGAAGTTTCGTGGCGCCCTCTAACTTATAAAGATCAGGGCGTTGTTGAACAAGGGTAACAACAGCTAAAGGATCTACCTTTGTATCGCTCGAAAATTCAAGGTGACCAGAACTCGCCCCTGCATCTATTTTCTCTATCCCTAGTGATTCACAGAGCAACTTTAATTCAGTTTGTTTAAAGAGATTTTTAACTGGGTTTGGTAACAAACCAAATCGATCAATCATTTCTACCTGAATATCTTTTAAGGCGTCTTGATGTGAAGCCGATGCGATGCGTTTATAAAGAACCAATCGCCCGTGCACGTCCGGTAAATAATCATCCGGAATCAGCGCGGAAATGCGTAAATTTATCTCCGCTCCGTGATGGCTTTGCTCCAAACTTAGCGTTTTGCCCGCTTGAAGCGAACTGACAGCTTGTTCAAGAAGCTCCATATAGAGTGTAAAACCAATGCTTTGTATTTGACCGCTTTGCTCTTCACCGAGTAATTCGCCGGCACCACGAATTTCTAAGTCGTGCGTCGCCAACATAAAGCCGGCGCCTAAATCTTGGGCTGAGCTTATAGCCTCTAAGCGTTTTTCTGCATCTTTGGTTAATCGCTTTTCGGCTGATGTCATTAAATAGGCATAGGCTTGATGATGGCTCCGCCCGACGCGTCCTCGAAGTTGGTGAAGCTGCGCCAAACCAAACATATCAGAGCGATTGATAATAATCGTATTAGCATTTGGAATATCAATGCCCGTCTCAATAATTGTTGAGCAAACCAACACATTAAATCGCATATGATAGAAGTCAGACATTGCTTGTTCTAGATCACGCTCACGCATCTGGCCATGCGCAAAACTTACACGGCTTTCTGGTATTAACGCTTGTAAATACGCAACTTCTTTTTCGATGTGTTTTACATCATTGAACAGATAGTAAACCTGACCGCCACGGAGTACTTCTCGAAGCACCGCCTCACGTATTAGGGCATCTTCTTTTTGGCGAATAAAAGTTTTTATAGAAAGCCGTTTGGCAGGAGGCGTGGCAATAATGGAAAGATCACGTACGCCACCCATCGCCATATTAAGTGTTCTAGGAATGGGTGTAGCTGTGAGCGCGAGTATGTCAACTTCTGCGCGATACGCTTTAAGCTTTTCCTTTTGTTGCACGCCGAAGCGATGCTCTTCATCAATAATCAACAAGCCTAGATTTTTGAATTTAATATCACCTTGAATAAGCTTATGCGTACCGACGACGATGTCTATTACGCCATCTTCAAGCTGTTGTAACGCTTTTGTTTGCTCTTTACCCGTTTTAAATCGTGATAACACCTCAACTTTTACCGGCGTATCCGCAAATCGATCCTGAAAGCTCTGATAGTGCTGTTGCGCGAGCAGGGTAGTTGGAACCAGAATGGCAACCTGCTTGCCACTATGAGTGGCAATAAACGCTGCACGCATTGCAACTTCCGTCTTGCCGAACCCTACATCCCCACAAACAAGCCGATCCATGGGTTGTTTACGTGTCATATCCTGAAAAACGGCGTTGATTGCTTGCGCTTGATCGGGTGTTTCTTCAAACGGAAATTGCGCACAGAACGTTCGATAAGCCTGCCCAGGATGCTCATATTGAAAACCTTGCTTGGCTTCCCGTCTCGCATACACCTCTAACAACTCGGCCGCGGTATCACGTATTTTTTCAAGTGCTTTTTGTTTGGCGGTCCGCCATTTATCGGTTCCTAGCTTATGCAAGGGCGCAAGCGATTCATCTGTTCCGCTGTAGCGGGAGATCAGGTGTAAAGACGAAATAGGTACATACAGCTTTGCATTGCCGGCATACTCAAGCGTCAGAAATTCGTCAACATGATCACCAACGGTAATCGTTTCCAAACCACGGTATCGACCAACGCCATGGTCAATATGTACGACCGGCGATCCAACATGTAGTTCGCTGAGGCTTTTGATCATATTCTCGTTTTGATCTAGCGCCTTTTTTCTCCGACGTACCTGGCGCACCCGTTGCGCGTACAAATTCGCTTCACTAATAATTTGAAATAATGAAACGTTATCAATGAAACCGGATGAGATATTTCCTGCACAGATACAAAGCGCCGCATCACTCGCTGTAAATTGTTGCCAATCCTGTACCTTTTCTACTTGTATTTGCTGCTCTTTCAATAAATCGGCGATGACTTCGCGGCGGCCAACGCTTTCTGCGACAATGAGCGTACGTCCATCAAACGCCGAGAGCTGACCTTCCAAGTCAGCTAATGGTTTGTCCTTTGCGTCATCAATTCCCAATTCGGGCAAAATACTACAATGGAGAATTAGATGAGCGTCGGCTTCAATTTTTGTCCCCGTTAATCGAGGGAAGTTACTGAGATGAGAAAAGACTTCATCTTGCTTAAGATAAAGCTTTTGAGGTGGCAAAATGGGACGTTGAATATCGTAGCGCCGCGATTCATATCGCTCTTCAATATCTTTCCACGCCGTTTCAAGAATCGTGTCAAAACTACTCGGTACTAAACATAGGGTGTTGTCCGGTAGATATTCAAAGATAGAGGCCTGCGAATCAAAGAATAGCGGCGCATAATACTCAATACCATGCGGTTTAATTGCATCTTTTACGTCACGCAACAACGGGCAGGCGAAACTAGTCTCATTAAAATTATCAATCCAACGGTTTACAAAGGACTGGCGCGCTAGCCGGTCCCAAGGAAATTCATTTGCTGGCAATAATGAGATATCAGTGAATTTTTCGGTCGAACGCTGTGTGTCAGGGTCAAAGTACCGCAGGCTCTCTACTTCATTGTCAAACAACTCTATGCGGATCGGTGCATCACTGCCCATTGGAAAAACATCCATGATAGATCCGCGAACAGCATACTCGCTGTGCTCATAAACCGTATCAACATGGCGATAACCCACATTTTCAAGTCCTTCGCGATAGCGCGCCAAATCAAAATGTTGGCCAAGTTTCAAACTCAGGCTGTTTGCGTGTACGAATGAGGCAGGTGGAAGCCGCTGAATTAGGGTAGTGACGGGGATAATCAACGCACCGCGTTCGCGATTTTCTAACTCGCTAAACACTTTTAAACGCTGAGAAATGATATCTTCGTGGGGGGAAAAAGCATCATAAGGTAGCGTTTCCCAGTCGGGTAGAATATCAATGTTTGCTGCACTTGCATCGTCCAAAAAAAACTTAGCAGTTTGCTCAATTTCGTAGGCTTGCTGCATATCTTTCGCAATCACAAGTATAAATTGATCGTGCTGCTGCACATATTGTTGAACGAAATAGGGCAGGGCTGCTTCGGGGCCCGCGAGGCGCTTTTTATCACCGTTTTGGTAAGGCAAAGCGTCAGCTTGATAGATTAATTCAGGTGCTTGCATGAATAGAGGGTTACTACAGTGCGTATTGATTCTTTAAGTAAGTTAAGATGGCCTTAGACTCAAACAGTGCTGTATCGGTATTCGGATCGACTAAATAAGGCACTTGAACGTTACCATGTTCATTAAAAAAGGCTTCGCGTTTCGAATTGGCCAGAGGTGAATACGGTTTGAGTGAAAAGCGAAACACCGCTGGACCGTTATCAGCGGAGATTTGTTTGCCCAAGTTAATTAAGTGATAAGGTAATTCAAGCTCACAAAGTAACTCACGTACGGGGCGCGAGAATGGGCTAGATTCAAAACTATACAAGGTCAAAGGGGTTTGGGCTTGCTTCGCTTTGCGGACTGTTGATCCACTATTTAAGCGCAGCCAAGACGCCGCTTGTGAACGCATCGCATCAACTTTAGTTAAGCCTAAAATACGTTTGGGGACCGCAGAGCCCTTATATTGCTTGTACAAATAAGCAATAATCTCATGCATGCCATGGCGCCATTCATCAACATTAGTATCGTAAAGCACCGGCAGACTTTCCAATCCGGAAGCCTTCTTCAAATAGCGAAAGTTTTTACCTCCGATCGGACAGGGCATAATGGTGACATCTAAATTTAACTCGGTTAACACTTCTCTAACGTTTCGGCACTCAGGATCCGCTTCTTGATCAAATAAAATCAATGATTCAGGTGGCTGAAAGTTTTTCTTACTTGAGCCGGTTCCACGCCAAGAGGTTAAAAACGACGCAAATGTCGAATTAATAATATTAACTGTGTGCCGCATATAACGCCTTATTTAAATCTCGCAAGCAATATGAAGGCACGTAGTATACGCAGCCAACGGGGCGCCGAAAAGTAATCATCATGGTTTAGATCCAATAAAACTCGGGCTTATTAAGATTTCTTTGGAAACCATGGAAAAAACCGATTTGTGGTTTCTTGATAGGCTCGGTATCCAGGTCTTTTTTGTACGCTATAGTATTCGGCCGGGGTTGCACCGGTTAGATGAACCAGCGTGATATAGAGCATGGCAGAGGCCCCAGCTACGCCTACCCCCATAGAAAGCCATACATAAAACCCCTCAGTTGTCTTAAAAGATACCCATGAGGGAATTGAGGCTAACGCGAGTCCAGTCCAAACAAGCCATTCTCCAAAGTAATTAGGATGGCGGCTATATTTCCAAAGACCAATATTACAGACGCCATTTTTTATACCCTTTGAAATATAAACTAGCTTTTGTGTATCAGACAGCGACTCCAACGAATAGCCCAATACCCAAACTGCAATACCAACGATCTCTATCAAACCGATTGAGGAATTAGGGTTAGCCATAATGAGTAGCCCCGGCATGGCCAGCACGGTTGCGTTTGCGAAGCCCTGCGCGAACACCTCGCCTAACATATGAAGATTGGGGTATTTAACTGCCTCTTCGGCTAATTTAACTTTTCGATACTCATAACGGGGAAAATCATACTTGAAAATTACACCGGTTTTTAAACCCATCACAACGGCGCCAAAACCCATACGTAAGCCGATAAATAAATAAGCTGATGCCGCTAATATGGTTAAAACATCGAGATTGTCTGCAAATAAAAAAATCTGAAAACCAATCAGAGACACGCCAAATGGCCAAGCAATATCAACATAGGACATTCTTTTCGTTCGTAAAAAAGGAATCACCGCCACAATCAAAAAAAACACAAACTGAATGGCCGCGTTCAACAGCAAAGCGTCGACGAGGGCCTTGTTACTGATAAAAAAGAAAAACGAGAACAAAGAGAGGAAAAAAATATTTAAACAAATACTCATATTAAAACCCAGTTATCACCGCCACGATTGGACGCGGCTTATTAATGAGTAAAAGATAACATAAGTCTGGACGGGTATATTGCAGCAATGAGCAAAACACCTATCCATTTGGTTGGGGAAAAGAGTGCAGCTATCTATAACAAATAAAAATGTAAGTACACTGTTTAGTTGACTGCTGCCTTGGCAGGATTAAAAGAAATAGATAATTAGGTAACCGGCGAGCAAAACAGCCACCCATACCACCATCGTTTCTGTTGGCCAAAGTTTCGCAAAATAACCTTTCGGTTGGCCCGCCTCTGCATCGTAAGAATTCTGTACCGCACGTTTGATCAACGCGATGACTGACTCCTCGAATTTGGTATAAACACCATATACAGCGCAGGCAAACCGTTTTAGAAAGGCCGGGGCCAATTTTCGGTAGAACCAATCGGCATCCAAGTTTGTGGACGGCAACTCTGGCGGGTACATATTGCGTAGGTTTAACCACACAAACGCGAGTGCAGAGAAGAACAATAGCTGCAGCTGCGTTAGTACATGCGTAATGTCATACGGTTCATAATTCGCGTCCCATGGCAGTAAGGCATACACAGTTTGCTGAGGGAATGTACCGAAAATGACGCACAATACAGCGGCAATGGTCATTGCTATGAGCATATTGGTCGGAGGTTCGGTTGTTCGGATACCTGAATCATGCGCAAAAAATGCAAAATACGGTATCTTAATGCCCGCATGATGGAAGACACCCGCTGCAGCAAATAACAACAATAACCAAACCACGTCATATCCTTCCGCTACGGCGGCGCTCATGATCATCGACTTGGAAACGAACCCACTAAATAAGGGGAACGCAGAAATAGAGGCGGCACCTACCATACAAAGAATGGTGGTTTTCGGCATGCTTTTGTAGAGACCGCCAAGCTCTGAGCCGTTAATTTTCCCCGTCATGTGCAACACTGCACCCATTGTCATCATTAATAAACCTTTAAAAATGACGTCGTTAAAAGCGTGCGCGACAGCACCGTTCAACGCGATTGCGGTGCCAATTCCGATTCCGACAATCATAAAACCGATTTGGTTGATTAAGCTATAAGCTAATACGCGCCTTAAATCGTTTTCAATTACCGCAAAGAAAATTGGGAAACAGGCCATAGTAACGCCAATCCAAACGAGAATTTCTTCACCTGCAAACCCGCGAGCAAAGGCATATACAGCGACTTTGGTAGTAAATGATGCCAAGAAAATAGTGCCGGTCGGCGTCGCTTCTGGATAAGCATCGGTCAACCAGTTGTGAACAAAAGGAAATGCGCATTTGATACCGAATGCAAAGAAGATCAACCATGCACCAATTTGCGCGATACCGCCGTGTTCTAAGCCAATATCATCGAACCGCAAACTACCGGTCACTTGTGCAAAGATCAGTAAGCCCGCGAGTAACATAACGCCTGAAAGCACTTGGATAATAAGGTAACGAAACCCTGAGGAATAGGCACGGTTCGTTCGTCTTGCCCAAACTAGGAATACGGAGGTTAGGGCTAACAACTCCCAAAATACAAATAAAGTGAGTAAGTCACCGGCAAAGACTGCACCAACTGCACTGGCCGCATAAGCGAGCCCAGCAACGTGTTGAACGGTATCTTTGATGTGCAGGGCGTAAACAATGGCAATGAACGAGGCAAGATGAAATAAATAGCCAAACATTAAACTCAGTTTGTCTATCCGCACGGGTTCTAATGCATACCCCATAAACTCATAAGTCCAGAACAAACCATGTTCAAAACCCATTAGGTTCAAGGCACCGATGAAGGGGGTTACGAGCATAATAGCGTTGCGCAACCAACCACGAAGAAGGATGGCCGCTAGGGCGCCAAGCATTAACGGTAAAAATGGAGGAACGAGCATGAGACTATTCATCGTAGTAGTCTTCTCCACGCATCAAGAACTTTCGCATCTCTTTTGCAATGATTACCAATATGACGCACCCGACAAATCCATAAATCGCGTAAAAAGCCGGAATCTTTTCCCAATCATGATAAATATGCCGATGCACTGCAAAATCAGCCGCAACAAGCACCGCACAGATTACGTAAAACACTTTAAGTAGCTTACTTACGTTCTCGGGCTTATCGAAGAAGCCGCTGGGTTCATGCTCAGTCATCTAGCTTGCTCCATTTAAATGAGTGGTAACGCCTGGAATCAGATTAACTAAGGCAATGAGAGGCTGCGGGTAGAAAAATAATGCGAGACACGCAAATGACGTCACCCCGATGGCAATAAGGCTGGCAACCGGCGCCTCCTTTGTTTGCGACCACGACCATGGACCTTGGTCAGGGGTTGCTGAGTTAAAAAACGCCTTGATCGGGATTGGCAATAAATAAGCAATATTTAGCAGTGAGCTAACCATCAACACAGCGACGATGATTAGCTTATCCGCTTCCAGCGCACCGATTGTCAGATACCACTTACTCCACGTTCCTGCCATTGGCGGCAAACCGATGATACTAATTGCACCAATGCCAAAGGCAATCATGGTGAGGGGCATCTGCCGACCTAATCCGACCATTTCACTGATGTTCTTCTTATGACTCGCCACCATAATAGCGCCGGCACAGAAAAATAGAGTAATTTTACCAACCGCATGCGTGGCAATATGCAGTGCAGCACCCGCTGAGGCGATTGAACTGGCAAGTAGGGCGCCCACCACGATGTAACTTAACTGACTCACCGTCGAATAGGCGAGCCGCGCTTTAAGGTTATCTTTTGTCATCGCTATACACGAAGACAACAGAATCGTAGCAGCACCGATATACAACATCAGATCTGTCGCGGGCAGATCCGCGAGCGTATCGAGGCCAAAAATGTAAATTACTACTTTTAAGATACTAAATACGCCAGCTTTGACAACCGCAACTGCGTGCAACAAGGCACTCACCGGCGTCGGCGCCACCATGGCTGCGGGTAACCAGCGATGAAAAGGCATAATCGCAGCTTTACCGATACCGTAGCAAAATAGAACGAGTAATACGCCCAGCACAAGCTTACTTTCCGATCCATCAAAAACGCCACCCGCTTTAAAATCAAGCGTGCCTGCGACCGTCCATGTCCCCACTACTGCAAATAACAAAAATACGATTGAGGTGCTCAACAAAATGCCGAGATAAACGCGGCCACCTTTTTTTGCCGCATCAGTACCCGCATGCGTAACGAGTGGGTAAGTGGAGAGAGTTAATACTTCATAAAATACAAATAAAGTCAGTAAATTGCCGGAGAAACAAATTGCCATCACCGAGCAAATTGCCAATGCGAAGCAACAGAAGAAGCGTGTTTGGTTTGCCTCGTTATGGCCTCGCATGTAACCAATGGCGTAAATGCTTGTGATAATCCAAAGAAAGCTGGCCACTAACGCAAACAGTACGCCTAGCGGCTCCACTTCAAAATTCAAACCTAAGCCAGGGAAAAGCTCAATAACATCAAGATTTAGAGGCAACCCCTGAAAGGTATAATCGGTGATGGCCAAGACGATGGTAAATAAAGTAACGGCTGTTACTAAGGTTACACTTTCACGTAAATTTGGTGCCTTGCCGGTGATCACTACCAATATTGCACCAATTAAGGGTACTAAAATTGCCAGAGAAATTAAGTGTGATGGGTCAACGCTTTGCCATAAATTCATGGTGTTAGCTCCAGTACTTGGTTGTTCTGGAACAGCCATTGCGCAGCAGAAGTTGCCGCTTCTGTCGTAAAGCTTGTGTCAATGCCAAAGTAAATATTAGCGATCACTAAAACCCACATCGGTATGAGCATTGATAACGGTACTTCTTTTACGTCTTTTGAATCGTGTGAGGCAGGAAATTCCTTAAAATAGGCGGCTTCTAATACACGCCCAATATACACAACCGCTAATAGGGACCCGGCAAGCACTAAGCCCGCAATCAACCAATTGTTTTGCTCAAGCGCGCCGGTTATTAGGTACCATTTGCTAACAAACCCAACCGTGAGTGGCACGCCAATAATGCTTAAGCCAGCAATAGTAAAAGCAGCCATCGTTAGTGGCATACGTTTGCCCAAGCCCCGAAATGCTTCGATATTGACAGAGCCCAAGCGATAAAACACCGCGCCTACCGCCATGAACAAAGCCCCTTTCATCAAAGCATGATTAAAGATATGAATAAGGCCCGCCATCAAGCCGGTGACGCTTACTAGGCTAATGCCCAACACCATATAGCCAATTTGAGCCAAACTACTATGGGCTAATACTGTCTTAACATTACTTTGAACACAGGCCACATATGAGCATTTAAATATTGCGACAACAGCAAGCACCATTAAGATAAAATCCATTCCCATCTCGGCGAAGACATGTTCGGCTCCAAAGATGGTGAAAATAAAACGAATCATCACATAAACAGCAACTTTTGTTGCTGTACTTGCGAGAAAGGCAGACACTGCAGAGGGCGCATAGGTGTAGGCACCCGGTAACCACATGTGCAGCGGAAAAAGCGCAAGTTTGATGCTAACCCCCACCATGATAAAGGCAAGCCCCGTATTCACGGTGCGGCTCGCCTCTAGCGCTGCAATCCGCGCCGATAAATCAAGCATGTTCAGTGTGCCGGTTTTCATGTAAAGCAAACCGACACCAATCAAGATAAACGTCGCGCCAATTGTGCCCATGATTAAATAACGAAAAGCAGCCGTTAAACAGCGCTTATCCGAGGCTAAACTTACCAATGTGTATGTGGCTAAGGATGAGATCTCCAAAAACACAAAAAGGTTAAACGCATCGCCGGTCACTAAAATACCAGACAAGCCTGCCAAACAGAGCAAATGAGCGGTATAAAATAATGCTTGTTTATCTGGGTCAATTTCGTGGCTAGCACTCGCTTTCGAATACAGTAAAACTAACGTTGATAACGCAGTCACGGCGAACAGGACAAATGCATTGGCTGCGTCAACACGCAGTTCGATGCCCCACGGCGGTGGCCACCCGCCTACTGCATAACTAAGCACACCCTCCGATAAGGCTGCGATAAGTAAACTAAATGCGGCAAAGCAAGCGCCCGCGCTTATGAGCGTCGCAAACGCCCAAGTTAAAATAGTCCGGCCAAATAAAAGAGCGATAGGTGCAGCAATAAGAGGCAATATAATTGGCAGCGCCACTAAGTGTTGTTCAAGCATTAGATGGCATCATCCGTGTTTTCAAATTCATTTTCCTCAACCGTGCCATACGCGCGTTTAATTCGAACAATAAGTGACAGCCCCACTGCGGTGGTCGCAACCCCGACAACAATCGCCGTTAAGATAAGAACGTGGGGTAGGGGGTTAGAGTATTGCGTTACCCCCTCTACCAGAATAGGTGCCGTCCCGCCCGATACCTTACCCATTGAAATATAAAGTATAAAAACAGAGGTTTGGAAAATATTTAAGCCGACAATTTTCTTTACCAAATTATTGGCTGAAATCACAATGTAAAAGCCGGCCATCATCAGAAATACGACAACCCAATAGTTGTAGTAATCAAAAATAAAATTCACTACGTATTGCCCCGTTCAGTCTGACTTGCGAACGCATAATAAATGCTGAGCATGACCGCGAACACGGTGATGCCTACGCCTAATTCAATAATAATTATGCCGTAGTGCTGCCCCGCAAGTGGATCGACGGCCAGTTTATTATAATCTAAGAATTGACCGCCTTTGAACATGCTGTATAGGCCAACGCTGGCGTATAACAGCACACCAAACGAGGCAAGCCCTTGTAAAAATTTCGGGCCCACAACCCTAAACGCGCTCGGCAGACCATAAACGAGGGCGTATAGGATAAATGCAGCGGCAGCAATAACACCGGCCTGAAACCCACCCCCTGGACCGAAATCACCATGAAACTGCACATACAACGCGAATAAAATGATCAGAGGGATCACGAGTTTCGCAATAATTCGAAGCACATAGTGATCTGTAAAGCCAGATTGACGCACGTTATCGGTTTTTTCGCGACGCACACCGAGTAGCGCCAACACACCAATCGCTGCAGCAAACACAACCACTGTTTCGCCTAGCGTATCGAACCCGCGGTAACTTGCCAGCACTGAAGTGACCATATTTGGCAAGCCTACTTCTTTAGGTGATTCTTCGATATATCGGGGGGCAACATGCTCATGAACAGGATTGTTAGCGGCCCCAAAAGGTGGCATATCTAACGTACCGTAGATAAGTGCTGCGCCGGTCACTGTTACAACCAACAGCGGAAGGAGAGATGAACGCTTATTTTCTTTTTCAGTACGTCCAGTTAGCGCCAAAGTACCCAACATGAGTACACTGGAAATACCAGCGCCGACAGAGGCCTCAGTGAACGCAACATCGACCGCATCGAGGTTTATAAAAATCAGCGCGGATAAAAAACTATAAATACCAAACAGCATGACAACGGCAAACAAGTCTTTCAAAAAGATAATTTTTAAAGCGGTTAAGGCCAGCATTGCCAGCAAAACTAAATCAATCAACTCAGTCATGCGGTCGCTCGTCCGTCGGTTTGTTAGTTGTTTCAGCTAAACACAATAGGCCGCCATGACGCGCAGATTTTGCCAACGCGTGCGATGCCGTAGGGCTCGTAATGAGTAAAAAAGCCAAAATGAATAGCAGCTTCGCGGTGTTTAAATCGAAAGAGGTCTGAAGCAGTAGGCCGCCTATAATTAAGATAGCGGCGACCGAATCGGTCACACTTGCTGCATGAATGCGGGTAAAAAAGTCAGGAAACTTAAACAACCCGACTGCCCCCGTTAGCCCAAAAAAGACGCCAGCAATTAGCAGTGCGCTACTGACTATGTCCAAAATAAACATGCCAAACCATTTTTTTAATTAGTTATTCAACTGGTGCGGTGTATTCGAAAAACCGAAGCACCGCGACCATCCCTATAAAGTTGATCAGCGCATAGACGATAGCGATATCCAAAAAGTCCGGACGACCCATCAAAAAGCCCACGACCGCGATAAACAAAACTGTTTTTGTGCCGAACATGTTTATCCCTAAAATACGATCGTAAACGGTAGGCGAGCTAAACGAACGGGCCAATGCCAAGGCCATCACCACCATAATTGCAATACAAACCGCTGCTAATACAAGGCTCACGTATTTTTACCCCAAATACTTGTGATTTTGTTTTCCATCACCCCTTGTTTTAACTCGTCGACTGACGTTGCCTGAAGCGCATGCACCGTGACCACATTATCGTCCAAGTCGACGCTAAGCGTGCCTGGTGTCAACGTTATTGAGTTGGCGTAGAGAACGCGATTTGAGGGTTTAATATTTTGGACCGATATCTCTGCCAAAACAGGCGATAATTTTCGGTCACGGCGCCAAACCAATTTACTGACATGGGCGCTCGAAATAAATATTTGGATGAATAACCAGCCTAAATAGCGGAACAGAGCCAAGCCCGAGCTAATTCGCTTGGGTACTTGATCAACCCTATCCATGCGTTTCACTACCACAAGCACAAGCGCAATAGAGACAGCGCCTAGGCTCAACAGTAAGGGCTGAATATAACCTGAAAGTAATAACCAAAAAATTGAAAGGAGTAACGCCCACTTGCCAATATGCATCATAGGTTCTGCTTTGTTCTAATTTTCAATAGTGTAGCAAGTTTTCCTAACGAATTAGGAATGTAAAATAATTTAAACTGAAGATAATCTCAGGTGCGGTTTTATGCAAACAAAACCAAGTGACATTATGGCAATGTAATGAGTGATTTCTAGACAACGCATCCTTTCTAACCACTATGTTATTGCACTGGCAATTATATGCTCGGTGCCTAATACCTCCATATTTGAGCCTGCTTTTTTTCTAGTTATTACATGTTAATCATCGGAGGCGCATTCGAGCATTAAAAGCCCTACAGTAATAAAGTGCCTAAACAAGTGTCTCACTTAAGCGCTGTTTCAGTGAAAGCCCCGTTAAAGTGTTATTATCGGGGTATCACGCATTTGAAAGACATATGTTCTATGAAAGGAAACAACAAAGAACCCTCGCATTTTGGCCTGTTATTACAATCCATATTGAACGGTATGATTGGCGATTATTTAGCACAACACGCCAACCCACTTGCGATAAAAATGGGGTTATATGACCAGTCGGATCGTTTAATTTTTGGCGAGGGCCTCGGCACACAACTTTCTGAGCATGAACTGTCCAATAAGGTTGTTATACTCGCTCACGGTTTGACTAACCTAGAAACTATTTGGAATTTCCGACAAGAACCCACGCCCAGGCATACGGCACAACTCGTTAACTACGGTACAAAATTGCAGGATGAGTTTGGTTATACGCCGTTTTATGTTAGATACAACACAGGGCTGCCTGTCGAGTCAAACGGCCATCAGTTTTCTGAAATGCTTCAGCAATTTCAACAGCATTATCCGACAGATATCGAAGAATTAGTGTTGGTCGGATTTAGCATGGGTGGGTTAGTCCTGCGTTATGCCCAAAAACATGCGATCGATTCAGGTGAAGATTGGGTTCAGTCGCTTGCTAAATGTATATACATTGGCACGCCGCATGAGGGTGCACCCTTGGAAAAGATTGTCGATATAGCCAGTAATGTGGTTAGGAAAGTCCCGCTTGATTACGTTAATCATTGGGCTGAATGGCTTGATATTAGGAGCCAAGGTGTCAAAGATTTGAGGCATGGACTTAAGCACTCTCAGGGTAAAGACGAGCTGGGGCAATGTGGAAGTTTTTATCCGAATGCCGAACATTATTTCGTCAGTGGCTCAATTGGAAACGAGAAAGACAGCCTATCAGGAAAAGTGTTTGGCGATACCTTGGTTCGACAGGGCAGTGCGGCTCCCCAAGCTAGACCAACCGATAGTTCGCATACCCATTTCGCTAGCCTAGACCACTTGTCTCTGGCTCATTCAGAAATGGTTTATCAACAGATCAAACAGTGGATTATTAAATCACCAAGTAATATAACCCTAAAACGTTTGTCTAAAACAGAGGCATCGATTAGCCCTCATCAAAAAAGTGATTCAGTAGCGCTCACTCGTGGGGTTATCGAGGTGATGTCCGCCACGGCTGGCAAAGTAATTGGTACGACAGAGATCGTACATAAGTCAATTTCAGACATACCGTTTGCTATTCTTGGTGCTATTCCAGTACTGAAAGAAGTTTCTGCTCCGATTGAAACACTTCATAACGGCGTAACGGGTGCTATTTATTACACATTAAAAACGGGTGCTCGAACGGCACGACGCGTGTCGTCACCAAACAAAGGCGATGCACAGTGAACAGTTTACTTGAAATTTATATTATAACTAATTGAATAATATGGTTTATTAAGTATTAATTTCGCTAAAAAAAACGATAGATTAAACAGTTTAAAGGGGTAGGCGAGTAACCAGTGTGCCATGGACGGAAAGCCTAACTTTTCAGTCTCGCTTAACTATCACGTAGCTACTCATTAACAATCACCCGACTGCCCCTTGCTGTTATTTACCTATTCTTGCTAAAACATCAACCCTAAAGTACGTTTAAGAAAAGTACTTAGTAATCATTCTGGTCAGTGTTTTTACTTTCTTTGTATAAGGCGGGTACAGCATGTGGTTAACCGAATGCTTATC
>ENA-OSET01001050-OSET01001050.1-sediment-metagenome-genome-assembly--contig:-NODE-1050-length-29659-cov-4.361098_pt1 | contig 29659 bp, 26 predicted proteins | sample MGYA00237882_ERZ534229 | MGnify/ENA primary metagenome ERZ534229 (study PRJEB26408, sample SAMN06266212) | sediment metagenome | isolation source: Hudson Canyon methane seep mesocosm | place... | reverse complement strand
TTGAGGTTAGCTTCACCAAAAACGCCACTAATAGAATGGGAACAAGTAAAGTTAAAAGAGAAATACGAGCAACAATTAAATCAAAGAATCTTTTCATTTAAATAGGCATCCGCCGTTTTTGTTAATTGTTCATCCATTGTGATAATTGGTTTCCAATCAAGTAACTCTCTAGCCTTCGAACTATCCACTTGTAAGGAGCCAAACAAACGATCTGCCACTTCCTTTTTTCCAATCACTTTAGCAATAAAGCCCATCATTTTAACTGGGACAGGCATTAGCTTTGCTTGCTTGCCAAAAGCAGAAGCCACTTTCCGAAGTAGCTCTGTTGTTGAAACATCCTCTCCATCAGAAATCAAAAACACCTCATTTGCAGCCTTGGGGTGCTCAAGACAATGAATGATGAAACTTACTAAGTTATTCAACGCCACGAATGAACGTTGATTATAAACCGCACCTAAGGGTAAAGGCACTCCTCTATTACTCCATTTCATCATCGATGCAAAATTCGCTTTTACATTTGGTCCATATACCAATGGTGGTCGAATGATCACAACTTCCATGCCTGTTTCTTTAGCTATAGCCAGCAAACCTTGCTCGGCTTCATATTTTGATACGGCATAAGGGTCCGTTGGAATAAAACTGTCATCTGGCTTGAATTTTGACTCGCTATTCGTTTCTTCACCATTTACTTTAATAGAGCTTAGAAATACAAACCTTTTAACACCACAACCAGCTGCTTGTCGAGCCAGATTCAAAGTAGCATCAGTATTAACTTTTCTAAATTCAGTTAAAGGCTCCATCACACTATCTGACATCATATGCACACGAGCAGCAAGGTGAATGACCACATCCACATTTTGTAATGCACTGTGCCAGTCTGTACTTCCCGACAAGTCACTGTTCTGAAATGAATGTATGCGAGGATGGGAAGTAACATCATCTTGTCTAGAGCATGCACGAACATCATATGCGGCATTCAAAAGACTATTAACAACAGCCTGACCCACAAAACCTTTAGAACCTGTAACCAAAATCACAAAATATTATCTCGAATCTACTCTTTAAACCAAACAGTCCGATTAATATAATCGGTATAACTGAGTACCACTCTAACCACTTGTTTAGATACTGCTCCACCTTGATAATCTTCTACGACTTTCATAACTCTTTGATCACGTTGGTGCTGACTCGTCACAACTTTAACTGATTCCAGTACTCTTTCCGCCTTAAGCCCACTCATAATCAACGTCCCTTCATCCATACCTTCAGGGCGTTCATGTGCATTACGAATTGTGACTGCAGGTAAATTTAATAAGGAGGCTTCCTCTGTAATCGTGCCACTGTCAGAAAGAATACAAAAGGCGGACATTTGTAGCTTGATGTAATCCAGCAATCCAAAAGGCTTCACGAAACGAATTAATGGGTGGGCAACATGAGAAACGATTGCATCTATCCTTTTCTTGGTCCTAGGATGTGTCGACACAATAACTGGATATTGATAAGTGTCAGCAAGCACTTTTAGTGTTTCCAGTAAATCTATCAAATTTTCCTGCGTGTCCACATTTTCTTCTCTATGCGTGCTCACAATGAAGAATTTATCCTGTTCTAGTCCTTCTTTGTCTAAAACATTAGAAGCTTGAATTTGAGGCATATAATGAGCCAAGACCTCTTCCATGTGTGATCCTGTTTTAATGATAGTTTCAGGACGAATACCCTCAGCAACCAAATAATCACGAGCATGCTCTGTTAATACCATATTAATATCACTTAAATGGTCTAACACTTTACGGTTTAGCTCTTCCGGTACACGTTGGTCAAAACATCTATTACCTGCTTCCATATGAAAAACAGGAATCTTACGTCTTTTAGCTGCCATCACTGCCAAACAGGTATTGGTATCACCATACAGAAGTACTGCATCAGGCTTCTCTAACTCAAACACGTCATCTGCTTTAGCGATAATGTCAGCAATACTTTTAGCAGCCGTAACACCACTCGCGTTCAAAAAATGATCCGGTTTACGAATATCCAAGTCATCAAAAAACACTTGATTAAGCTCATAATCGTAATTTTGTCCTGAATGTACCAATATGTGATTGACCTGATTATCTAACTCAGCAATAACTCGACTCATTTTAATAAGTTCAGGACGTGTTCCAACCAAGGTCATCACTTTAAGCATTTAATGTCTCCTGAACATAATCCAGTGTTAATAGTAATGATTTAACTTGTTCAACATCTAAACGCTCAGTATTGTGTGAGGTGTAATCATCAACTTCTGCAATATGTTTCTCACCTTCTACAAAATATTTTTTATAATTCAAGTCACGATTATCAGCAGGGATTCGATAATATCGCTCCATGTCTTCAGCCTTTGCCATTTCTTCACGTGAAATCAATGATTCGTACAGCTTTTCACCATGGCGAGTTCCTATGATCGATACTTCACTATCACTGTTAAATAACTCCTTCAGGGCTTGAGCTAAGTCTGTCAATGTTGAAGCTGGCGCCTTCTGCACAAAAATATCACCTTGTTGTGCATATTCAAATGCATGCAACACTAGATCCACAGAGTCTTCTAAAGACATTAAAAATCGTGTCATATTAGGGTCGGTTACGGTTAATGACTCATTCGATTTCATTTGATTAATGAATAAGGGAATGACTGAACCTCTGGAAGCCATTACATTACCATATCGAGTACAGCAAACAACCGGTCCTTTTTCAGGAATAGATCGTGACTTAGCTACGACTATTTTTTCTGCCATGGCTTTAGATATTCCCATTGCATTGATAGGATACACAGCTTTATCTGTACTCAAGAAAACAACTCGTTTCACACCATTTACGATGGCTGCATTTAAAACATTTTCAGTACCAAGGATATTTGTTTTCACAGCTTCCATCGGGTAAAACTCACATGAAGGAACTTGTTTTAATGCTGCCGCATGAAAAATGTAGTCTACGCCCACCATAGCTTGGGAAATACTATCAAAATCACGTACATCACCAATATAAAATTTGACTTTGTCGTTAGCAAGTTCGATTCGCATATCTTCTTGTTTTTTCTCGTCACGGCTGAAAATACGAATCTCTTTTACATTAGTATCAAGAAATCGCTTCAATACGGTATGGCCGAAAGAACCTGTTCCACCAGTAATCATTAATACTTTATTATCAAACATGGTCTGTTATTTTCCTTGATACATTTTTTCTATTAATCTTGGCCAATTTGACGGTTCATAACCAGTTGCTTGTCGAAATTTAGCTGAATCTAGAGACCGATCAATTTCTATTTTTTCATCAGCCTCAATTTGAACTTCTTTACCATAAACATCGGCAATTAACTTAAGTAATGAATACTTATCTATTTGATCAACAGAGACATGATACAGGCCATGTAAATGAGTATTAGGAATTACTAAATCTGAAATTACATTTGCCAACTCCAATGCAGGCAACCCGGAAAAGATCGCTTTCTTATAACCATTAACAGTGCCTGTTTGTGATAAAAACCAGTCAACCAGTGACGCATTACTGTTGAGTTCATGCCCTATAATAGATGTGCGTAAAGTTATAGCATGAGGCACATCATGTAACTCTCCTATATATTTTGATTTGCCGTATAAATCTTCTGCATCCGAAACATCATCCTCTGTGTAAAATCCTTTACGGCCATTAAATACACAATCCGTACTTATATGAATTAAACGTGCATTGCTTAATAAACACAATCTAGCCAAACGGTGAGGAAATATAGCATTTATAGGTAATGCTACTAATGGATCATTTACATCATAGAACTGCTTGATTAAACCCACACAATTGATCACAACATCGGGCTGAACGTGAGACAAAACAGAGACCAATACATCTTGATCTAACACATCAATATTTTTATACAAATACTGATGTGCTTGTTTTGGAAAATATTCTAAACCACTCTTGTTGCGTAATGTACCCCATACTTGATGTTGTGTTTCACGAGATAAATGCTTAAATACAACACTCCCAAGCATCCCAGTCACACCCAAGACTAAAATCTTCACTTAAACCGCCTTTTCCTTACTGATTCGTTGTTCCAAGATTTCCACAAGTCTATTACACTGACTTTTCATTTCAAAATTTTTCAGGAAATATTCTCGCCCTGCCAAGCCAAAATGCGCTCGCTCGCTCTCAGATTTTCCAATAATTTTTTCCACACACACAACTAAACCATCTACATCTTCAGCAGAACACGTTAGCCCAGCACCTGCTTCATTAATAATTCTAGCAGCCTCACCATTTATGCTGGCAATTATCGGCCGGCCGGCACTCATATAAGCCTGAATTTTGCTAGGAATTGTGTATGAAAAAATTTCGTCAGATTTCAATGACACCAATAACACTTCTGCTTTCGAAAAAATTACTGGCATAATTTCCATTGGAAAGGCTCCAGCAAATACAACATTTTCAAGATGTAATCTTGATACTTCCTGCTGAGCCCACTCCAACATACTGCCCTTACCAACAAACACAATTTTGATCTCATGCCTACTCTTCAACTTCACCGCAGCAGAAATAATTGTTTCAATAGACTGAGCTTTACCGATATTCCCTGCAAAAACTAAACAAAAATTGGTTTCTAACAGTGTCTGCAAGCTTTTGGGTATGCCGTTATTATTCCCATTCATCATCTGTTGCTTCATATCGTCTATAGCATTTGGGAAATATTGTATTTTGTCTTGTTTAGTTAGCAAACTAAGAGGACTCATAAATGCGCGAGACTGGACGAGCAATGTATCAGAGCATGCATAGATGCCTTTAACCAAATAACTCACTATCTTCAATGCCGCTTTGTTCTTAATGAACCCCGTTGCTGCAAGACTTTCAGGCCAAAGATCTTGCACCCACACAGCTAAATGCGTCCGTTTTATATACTTTAAAAAAATAGCTGGGATCACTGATGTAATAGGCGATGGCGCAAAGACAAAAATCACATCAAAATCTCGGCCTTTGACTAATGCTGGAAATCGTAATACTCCAGACATAATGAATGATAAATAATTAAGGATTAGGTCTTTTCCACTACCCGTCTTTCTTGGTCGCATCGGAACTCTAATTATCTCTACCCCATCATATTCTTGATGCTGTACACCTTTTTGTTGATACATAGAATAAATCAGCCCATCAGGGTAGTTAGGCTTACCCGTAAGAACAACAATCTGATGCCCCTGCATGGTAAGCGTATTTGATAATTGATTAATAATGAATGATTCTGGCCAAAAATATTGGCTTATGATTAGGAGCTTCATTTACTATTGGCTTCTTCTTGTAGTAATCCAGCTTTTCTACAAATTAAATACTTAAAAAAAATACTAACTTGAGCTTGATAATAAATTAATTCTTTCTTATAGCTGACAATTTTCATCTGTTAATTTCACCCCTATGATAAATCTTTCTTCAGGCGGAGACGATAACAGTAACATTTACGCCAAGGAATAATTTATTATTCAATTTACCTAGTAAAATTGATATTTTAGTCGTTTGCTATTTTATTTGGCATTAGCTCATTCACTACTGAGTTTATGGTTGCTAATTGAATTTTTCTTCTCTGCATTATTTATTTTATAAATATGTACCTAGTTGTAACTAAAAAGAATGAAAAACCATATAGTTAACTTTATCCAGATTAATCTGAAGTATATGCTCTCATCATGAAAATTGAATTTGTTTTCATCTGCAAATGTTGTATTCGTTTACCTTGGTCATTCGGAGAAGCTAGCGTATAGTAACCTCCAACCGGTTACCCATTTTCGTATTTTAGCAAGGTTTAATTAATACGGGTGTAGTGATGAGCATACAAAGTAAAGTCAAATAATGAATCAGACTGGCTATCAAGCCCCACCACAAAATTACATGTTAACTGGTCTGCTGTTCCTTACTATGGTAGTGCCATCACTATCATTTATGTTTGGTGCACAGAGCATGGTTCAAGGCTTGGTCGCAGTGATTATGTGCTACATCATCACCGTTTTTAACGTATGCTCATTAAGCAATATTTCAAAAAACTTACTCTCCACAATTAAAATAGTGACCATTTGCTTAGCTTTCGTTTTTATTCACGGCCTAACAAATTACGTCCTACATATCGAACAGTTTAACCTACCTCGTTTTTCGTTATCTTTTCTGTATCTAATGTTTTTTATCTTTGGCGCATTTTCACTTGCGTTGATTGCAGACAAAATAAGTATGAAATCATGTAGTTCCGCTATGAATGTTATCTTTACTACCTTCATATTGGTTGGCATTTTAGGTGTCCTCGGCTTCTCTCCCTTTCAGGTAGGAGGGAAGCCGATGGTATTTTACGCTGAGCCATCTCACTATGCATTAGACTTTCTCCCTTTTTTATTTTTTATTGTTATACAAGCAACTCTTAAAAAGAAGATACTTTATCTATTAGTAGCATTCGAAATTGCCGTTATAATTCATAGCTTAACCTTAATGGTGGGAGTCGCCTTAATCAGCATAGTCGCACTACAACTCCGGATGATACCAATAGCGGTGGGCGGCTTCTTCATTCTTTATTCGTCAGAGCCTCTCATTCAGAATTTTCTCAGCTTAGTCAGCCCGTCCTCTCCATTTGTTATTTATCATAAAAATATTGATTCTTACTTAAGTGGAAGAGTTGTTCTCCCTGCGTTAGATGCAGTGTCAAAATCTTCAAATGGTTCTTTTTTAGTTTATTTTTCTGGCTGGGAAAGAGCATACTTAAATTTTGTCAACTATTTAGGTTTTGGCTCCGGCTTCCAACAACTTGGGTATATTGGAAATGAGGGGACAGCAATAGAAAAATTGATTAGTATTTACCGTCGACCATTAGGATTATTAGATGGCGGCGCTGTAGCTGCTAAATTTTTGAGTGAATTCGGCTTATTTGCACTAATGTTACTTGGAGCATACACTGCAACCTTTTTCGCCAAAGTGAAAAACTTAAGAATGCTTAGCACTTCGAGTTTTGATATTAAAGAAATAAAAAATACATTTTTTATGTGCTGCTTTGTAATATTCTCTGTAAATTTATTTGTTCGAGGGCTCGGTTATTTTTCATCTAGCAGTTTCTTATTTTTAGCATCACTCTTTTGGTTTTTATTACGTAAAACAGATGTGGAAACCGAACACCCTCAAAAGCCCACTGTTTAATCTAAGAGTTTGTAGTGATTTTTGGCGATGCTATCTCCGCTTTTAGCGGTAAACTGCTGCAAAACCAATTGACTATATATTTTGGTCGTTATTGTCTTTAAAGCGAAGTGCCAAGAACTTATCAGTCACATAAAATATTACTATACTCATGAGAATGGTCCCAAATAACAGATAACTTTGAACAGGAACATATCCAAAGCTAGCAAATCTAAATGCTATTACCTGTGCTAGTAGAGCGCATAAAATGACATTTTTCCCACCTAGCCTGTATACGAACATCTCCATCAATGCCGAAAAAATACCCACTACGAATAAACATATAAATAAAAAAACAAAAGACCCGGGATAAAAACAGAACGCTATAATTCCAGGAAGTGACACAAAGTGATGCTTTGTCATATCCGTATTTCTATAAGGTGACGTAATCAAGTTCAGATCATAAAAGCTGGTTTTGTTTTCAGAGTATCGTTCATCCCAAGCTTGCCCCCATAGGCTCCAGCCTTTTTCACGATAACTAGAAACTGCCATTACTCCCTCAATACCAACCCATCGCTCAAGAAATAACCGTTTAGTCGAACTAGCTACCTCATCTAATTGACTACTAGTATTTGAAAAATCATTTAAATCATCTGAAAAATTCTCTGCTCTAATATAATTTACTGTAACAACAGAGCTCACAAACAGAACTAAAAATAAAACAACTATAGTGCTTATAAAGCGAGCACTTGTTTTTATATCATATAAGGTTATAGCCCTATAAACTCCATACATTAAAGCGCTTGCATTCAAAAGCATGCCTCGGCTTAATAATGAAACGTTACTGACAAATATTTCTATCAATGCGATCACCGCAATAAAATATGTTGCTGTTGTTTTTCTTATTTCATACTCAAACCGCAATGCGAGTGCAGATAATGATGTCAGCCCAAACAATAGTAGCCACTTATAAACTCCGTTCAGACCATAAGGCAAACTCATTGAAGAAATAGATCCACGCTGATATATTCCATAATGTGAATTTGTTAATGCCACGAAACCAAACAGAAGTACAAACCCAATCAAAATCACCTTTCTGTATTTTTTATATGCTCTATACAGACCTTGATATCCAAGCTCTCTTATTGTAGAAGGATATTTAAATAAAAATCTTTCACGAAGATAACTGGCAAATATCAGACCTAGAAAGCCGCAAGAGGAAATGAGCAAGACGCGATCAAATTCAGAACCAGTCCCTCCAAATCCTCCTATAGATAAGCTATGAAACTGGCTATCCATGAAAGCAGTTCGAAGTGTCAATTTCAACCAAAAACCAAGCCAGAAAAATATACCTATAAATGTATCAAAAAAGATCGCGTTTTTTCTAAACCCCAAATAAAGTAACGCGAAGGATGATATTGTGAATAGTACATATATATAGCCCTCTCCTCTATACTCTCTATGTGCAACAAAAAACAGAACTACCATTATCAAAAGAAATAATATTTTGCATACTTTGAAAAAATTATTATTTGTTATTTTGTAATTCATTCCCACTCGATTTAGGTACTTAATCCCTATTTCCTTTAGTTATTGATGTTTTCATTACGAGTACTCCCCATAAGAAAAACATGACTATTCCAGGATAAGGTTGGCGAAAACTGCCCTTTAGAAAATTATCTGCAAACACAAAGAAACCAACCAGAAACATTAGCATAGTCAAACTAGGAGTAAGCGCCCCAGTCCTGATAACTCGCCAACAATTACGCACAGTAACAGAAATTAAATAGATAATTGGCAGCATTGCCATCACACCAAAATGATAAATCAGATCTAGGTAATAGTTATGGGCACTAGGGTATTTATTCCTATCAGGCCTAGCTTGGTGACCAAGGAAAAATACTTTGGGACTTTCTAGTATAGCTTTTCCATAAAACTCCCAATAATAGAATCTATGTATTAAATTATATGGTAATGAGGCGACAATCCTATCTATACCGGATTGCTCTTGGTCGTCATTCTCTTCTACTGATAAAGGTTCTTTTATTTTTGTTTGTAATTTCTGGCTAAATTTCATTTCATAAGTATCTGTTGCCTGAGTATTTGGATAATAAAGTGTAAAAGATGTGCATAAAAGGAAAATCAAAGTCAGCCCATACCACCTTTTTCCCTTTCATTTAAAAACCACAAAGAAACCAAGATGCCGAGCACAGCTAAAATAACTGCAAGTATTGACAGTGATGCTGCGAGATAAATACCCATCCAAGGGGCCAGAAACAATACCAAATATCGGAGTTTATTATTTTCGTAAAGAGAATTTATGGTAAGAAAATACAATCCAATAAAAATTACAGGCAAATACTGTAAATACTGATATAAGCTGAAAACATATAAATCTGGAGAAAGTAGTCCACTTCCTTTTATGATGGTCGCGATAACCTCTAAGGGTATTACCAACAGCAACATGTACAAAGCTACTGCCTCATACCTTAAATAATTGGATTTTGGTACTAAATAAAGCTGTCCTAGTACTAATGCAAACATAGGCAAAATAAATTGAACTAGTAGCAAAAATTTGGCCAGTTCAGTCTTGCCTGTTTCACTTGATGAGGCAACTATGCTCAGCATCATTAACATGAATGTCGAAAAAATAACCCCCGTGCCAAAATGTCTTTTTTCTAGTCGTAGTAAAAAAGCTATTCCTATAAAACAAAAAACAGATGCAATCGGCAAAGGCAAAAGCAGTAATTTACCCTGCGATTCATACATAAAATTGTCTGATGTAAAGACTGCACCTGATAACAGAAAAAATAAAGGAAAAAAAACTAAGAATAAAATGACTGCTTGTACATGAGCAGTTGTTACATTACGGATATTTTTTTCGTATAATTTTAGCATTTCAACGGCTTCCACTACGGCTCTGATAACTCAATGAAGCATAAAATAATAAATTCAGTATTGCAGCCCATAAAAAGAAGATTGTTAAAGATGCTTCACCAAACACATAATAAGCAAATGGTATGGAGGTAATAAGCAATATATTCACAAGTGCATCAGGTACAAATACATCTTTTTTCACTACTTGCAAGACATACAATCGTTTCCGTTGTGCTAATAACATAATGCCACCACCAATTAAAGAAAATCCAATCGCGTATACGAACAAAGAAGAAGAAAACTTTACACCCAATAATGGTACTGAGAGGCACACTCCAGAACCTATCAGTATGGTTAGCAAAGTAAACAAGAGTATTGGCTTATTAGAGTTTTCACCTCGTAACAAAAGAGTGGGGCCAACTGAATATGTATATAAGGCACTAACAGCACCACCTATAGCATATGCTGTGAATACCTGGCCAGAGAGTGCTTTACCTGCCAGAGTAACTATTAAGATACGAAAAATATATGTAGTTATTCCGATAACCATACTTGAACCAAGGTGTGGAATAAATTTCGTAAAACTGGGAGTGAATTGCTTAGAACATAAAACCCATCGAATGTAAGACCATAAAAAGGCAATAGGTAGTAGCGCCCAGACATATAGAGTGAAATAAAAAATATCCATCCATGACAAGAGCAACGTTAGGGTAAGTAGCACTAAACTTACTGTATTTATCAGCACATACTTATTAGCAAAGAGAATATCATTATGTTTTTCTCTATTCGCAAGCTGTAACTCTGCGATCCATTCTGAACATTTGCGAAGCATCAAGCCAACAATTAAACATATTGGTATTTCAACAAAACTTGTCGCCAAAAAAAATACCGCGAACATGGCAGGAAGCATTATCAATAGTCTGAAATAAAACAGACCTTTCTCATCACTGTCAGTGCTACTAGCTAAAATAAGGTTACGTGCATTTCCTGATAAAGAAAGAAACACCGCTATGAGTGCACCCTGTGCAATACCAATATCCGCTGCCAGTTCTTCTTTTCCTAATAAGCCAGCAATAATCAACAATGCTGTTATCGAAAAAAAATTGATGGCAGCAGCTAAAGGATACAAAAGTGCTTGTTTAATCAACAGGCAATTCACCGTTTAATCAGTTCAGTGAGCTCTAAAAAACGCTTGGCCATGCTATCCCAGGTAAAGCGTTCTAGTGCAAATTCCCGTCCCTTCTTCCCCATTTGTTCTAAATTACAATCTTCGATAAGTAACTTCTCCAATCCTTTTGATAAGCCCTCAAGACTTGCTGGCACCTCTATTGCCGCTCCCGCTTCAGCCAAAGATGAAAAACCACACTGGTCGGTTAATAGTACAGGTATACTTGAAATCGCGGCCTCTAACGCTACTATCGACATAGCTTCATGTCGCGAAGGAACGACTAAAAGTGCAGCACCATGATAGGCGCTTGATTTCAAATGACCTCCTACATGACCAGTAAAGTGAACACGATCAACCAAATTCATTTTTAAAAGATCCTTTTTGAGTTGATCGGCCATTCCACTATCTGGCCCGGCAAAAATTAAATGGTGTGGTAAATCATCACACAGTTTTGCAAATGCACCCAAAAGAAGATCTGGCCCTTTAATTGTATTTATACGTCCTAAAAAAAGAATATATGGGACTGAAGCTAAAGAATATGCTTCTCTAAAAATTGAGGTATCACTAAAACTAAAATCTCTATCATCAACACCATTAGGTATATGGTGGATTTTATGAGAATCAATTCCTATATTTTTGAATAGCTCCACCTCATGGGGCGAAATGGCAATTGCAGCTAATGCATTACGTAGTATATTTTTTCCTATTATCCTTTGATAAAGATATTTTTTTATCTTTGACCGCCCAAAAACCGTTAATGCCCCCGCTGGAGAAATAATATAGGGTTTATTTAACTTTCTTGCCAACAAATACACCCAAGCATTAATAAATGTCCAATGATTCATTAAATGAACTACGTCAGCTTGTTCGACTAATGACCTAACCTTTGAGATGGCGGGGAAAGGGATAAACCACCGAGCATTCAAACATGATAAATATGTAATATCATTTGCCTGCAAAATCTCACTACTGTCTACACTCTCTTTAATCGTCAAGATATGAGAATCCGCACCTAAATTCGCAAGCGCCTTATGAAGCTGCACAGTTCGCTCAACAGTCCCTCCTCCCGTTACTGAGTTTAGAGTCATAATTACATGCAATATTTTCATTGAACGATATTTATTCCTGTAATTAAACGAATAATGACGAATACTTGAATCATTTAATAAAGCCGCTCAAAACTTAGCCTTACTCTGTTCACAAACATCTTTCACAGCACGTTCAAGTCCTAATGAAAAAGTGAAGCCTGCATTTCTAATTTTTTGGGAAGAGAATCTCGAATTGCCATGCAAGCTAGCTCCTTTGAATAAGTATCGCAACAAATAAGGGATAATAACGGGAAGTGAAACATAACAATTTTTATTTTTTTTACCTAAATATTTCAAAACTAAACTATACACACCTGATAGCGTATTTTGACAATCTTCATCACATGAAATGATAAATATTTCTGGTTTTAAAATTGGCTTATTTATAAAAAATACTGATGCTGCCGCGACATCCTCCGCATGAATAATATGCGCCCCTTCTTTCCCCTTAAAAAAGCATGTCAGTCTATCCCTCCAGTTATCTCGTAAAGGTAAACGCAACACACCTTTTTTTGTATCACCAATCACATTTGTAGGTCTAAGTATGCATATACGAGTTCGCAGTTTAGATGAAACAACTAATTTCTCAGCCTCGTACTTGGTTTTTTCATACTCATTAAAAGGGTGACACAGGGTTTCTTCCGTAATAACTTGTTCTTTTGTTGGCCCAATTACTCCCGCCGAACTTATATAACAAAAATATCTCACGGAAGATAATGGAAGCAAACTAAGTAGAGTTTTCACTCCTGTGACATTCACATCACGCATTATTGCTTCGTCGTACAGTTCTGCGACACAGTGGAAAACAGCATCGACACCTGCCAATAATTCTTGCAATGCTGCTTTATCATTTATATCCCCTTTAACTATCGAAACATCTTGGATATCTGGAAAGGAGTCACTCCGAGTTAACGCTTTTATGCCCCAACCACTTTCAAGTAACTTGTTCACAATACATCGTCCAACAAGTCCACTGGCTCCTGTCACCGCTGCAACTAATTTTTTTTGTTTGGGTTTCACGTTTAATTAAGAAGCATAATCAAGAATGTTTTGATATACAGGTAAAAGTCTTTTCTCAACAATTTTTTGCCAATCAAATTCTTCAATAGACTTGCTAGTATTTAGCCTGATTTCTGATAGGTTTTTCTGATTAATTATTTCGACAAGCTGCTCTGAAAAAGAATCCTCATCGGCAAGGAAACCATTAAATCCCTTTTGAATAAACATCCTATTACCTAGTGTATTTGTTGCCAATACAGGCACGCCGCATGCAAGGTACTCTAAAGTTTTTAAAGCGGGGGCAGCATCATATAGGCCTGAGGGAACATATGACAATCCAAGGTCATAACCCGACAGCTTTTCTAGCAGCAATTCTCTTTCAACTACACCTTTAAAATGTATATAATTTGTTGCTGAGTTTTTAGTGATGTATTGTTCAAGATCTTTCCTTTCTGACCCATCACCGTAAATATCTAATTGTATACAACAAAGTTTTGCAGCATTAATCACTGCTTCTAACATCTTTATAGGCTTTCGTAACTTATCTAATGATCCTATATAAACCAGCCTAAATATATCATCCGATTTTTTATTTTTTTCCTGTATGGAATTGGCGGCAAGTGATAAGTTCACTCCTGGAGGAAGAAAGTGTATATCTTTTCGTTTGCCTACTTGAGTCCAAGAAGACTCAATTCCATGGGCAGTAATTGCGTCAAATGCAATAGGCTCAAGCAAATTTTTAACTTGATGTAAAACTCTTGCTAAACCTTCTCGTAATAATGGAGACCTAATATCTAAAACAAATTTCGAACTACTGAACACTCTTGCTAATAAAGGAACAATGCCTGCACCAGAGTATAAAAAGATATGTACGACATCTGGTTTTTCACTCTTAATTACGTTTAATACTGCTGCTAACCAGTTGTGGTTTGACTCAATTTCTATAACAGATACAGAACCTCCAAAAATATTACTCTGGCCACCCGCTGGAACAATCATCGTTACATTATATCCCCTGTCGGCAAGAGCCTTGGGGAAGTAATACATTGCTGCTTCACCGCTATCCCCAAGTTTATTTTTATGCACAAACAGAATTTTCACACTTATCCCATATCCCTAAATATCTTTTGGAAACCACCACAAAGATATAAAACTAAATACGAACCCATCAATGAAACCATTATCGCGGGCCATTTTGAAATTTCAGGGTAAGACATTATCGCAAAATAAATAGGTATACATACAATCAATACATTAAACAATGGCGCGAAAATATCTCTAATGTACCACTCCAGTAATTCCCCCTTCTGTACATACATATGCATTATAGGAACTAAAATAAAAATGTAGCTTAAATTATGGATTATCCTTGGAACCGCAGCACCTTGCACCCCCATTGTATTTATGAAATAAAAAATTAAAGGAACCTGTATACATAACGATATAAAATTTTGAAACATTGCCAGAGAAGACCATCCATAAGCCAACTGTAAAGCATACGGAATACTAACTAACGCATTCAAACCCGAACTAATTACCAACAAACAAAGTATAGGTGCCACACTAGAAGCAGTATATTCATTCTGCGTCCAAAGTAGTAAAACCTCTTCTGAATAGAGCGACACTACAATTACTATAGGAAAGACTATCATTGAGACAACTCGACAAGATTCATGATAGAGTTTTGTCAATTCTATTTTAGAGCCTTTATTTGCTACTAATTTAGTAAACCTAGGAAATAATGCTTTAGAAAAAGGCATCGATATAATGCCTATTCCAGAGGCAACAAGACTTGCTAACATATAAAAGCCAAACCACTCCAATGAAAGCAGCTTACTTAACACTAACTTATCAACCTGCCTAATTGCAACAGCGGACAATTGAGTGGCAGCAACGCTTGCAGAAAAACGCCACACTCTCATTAATATAGATATATCAAATCTTTTTCTTACTACAGTGTTTTCATAATGAATTAACTTCCAAAGTGAGAATGCTAATACCAGCACCTGTAGCAGTGAAACTACTGACGACCAAATAAAAAAAATAGTGATCGACGGCTCTACCAACCAAAGAAGTAAAGATGCACCAACGTGCCTCAATAATGATTGTGAGGATATTATGCTATTAAGTAGCACATGTTTCTCTAAACCTAGAAGTCCGCCGCTATATAGTGATACTGGCCATTGCAATGCCAAATTTATCCCCATTAGAGCCATTGCATATTTAACATCACTTTCCATCAAACCAGAATAACTAAGCCAATTTGTAGCAATCCATGAACTCAAGCCAATAATGCTCACCGCAATAAGTAATGCTATGCCCCAATATATAAATTCAAACGTACGCAACATTAGTGCAGCATTTTGCCCAAAATCTGACATACCAGAAAGTCGAGCTATTTCACGATTGCTCGTTTTTGATAGCCCTACATCAAGTACCTGTAGCATTCCCTGTAACAATAATGAAAAGCCAATAAGCGCATAAGCTTCAATGCCTAGAAAATAAAGATATACCGGTGTAAAAAGTAGTCCTAATATTGTGGCAAAACTACTTCCTGCAAAATTTGCGATAATATTTCTTTTGAGTAAGGCCGCCTGCGAGAGCTTAAATTTCATGTAACTCCATTACTTACATTTTTTGACATTATCTAAAAACTGATGAATCGTCATGATAGCGTTTTTACCAGTTATTCTATCGAGGAAAAGCTGGAAATAGCGTTTGATAAAGTTTTTTATTGTTACCACTAAACATCTCACAAACATAAGGAGAAAATATGTATACATCCTCACCCTAAAGAGGAAGGGATATTTGTTTATAACGCTATGTGCATCTTTAATAGTATCTATAAAAAAATAACCTTCTGAAAAATTTCTCGCTACATCATTTAAATAAATTTTGAGGTAATTTTCATTAGAAAAAATAAACACTTCGAGTTTACCCCGTAATATTTCCCTTACATTTAAATAATCATTCACTATTAAGTTGCTTACAACATGCCTATTCTTTATCTGAACAAGAGAACAAATATCACCTTGTTTACTAACTCCATTGAAAAAACTTTCACCAGATTGACTCCTCTTCCTTACGGCCATCCCTCCACTGAGTTTCGTAGATGTTGATATTACCAAAGAAGCATCCATGTGATATATCGTCTTCGTCATTGCCAGCTGAATAAATGAAGCTGACAAATCAGGTGTTACGTCAATAAAAAAACTTGGTAAATTTGTGGTTTTAGAAGTACGTTTAATTAACTCATGTGAGACACATGAGTTAATCATTCTCGGCAAACGGTTCCAAATTGAAAATGGCCCATATTTCACAAGATCACTTAAAATAACCTGTGATGATTCTGCCCATAAATTATCTTTATTATTATTATTAAAGATAAATTCATCTTTATTTATTAGAACGCTCATATCACTTTGAAAAGTAATAACTTCAATCTCACGCTGAGATATCAAGTTCTGATGCAAAGAATCCAATGCTCCTTCGTGATAAATTTGTTTATCCTGAAGAACAGTAACATAAATCCCACTAGCTTTTGATAAGGCATTATTCCAGTTATCTGGCATAGATAAATCCCCAGATGTTCTAAAATATTTAATTCTAGAGTCCTTAAAGCCATTCACGACAGTATATGTTGCAGCAAGATCAGGATCATCATTATCAGAAACAATCAATTCAAAATTGATATATGACTGATTTAACACGCTCAAAATGGCATTACCTACAACCTCAGATCTATTTTTAGTAGGTAATAATATTGAAAAAAAAGGCTTGTTACTCAAAATCATTCCAATGTTTTAAATCTTGTTGAATTAAAATTGAAAGTAGGTTGATTTCTTCATAATAAATTTTGGATAGTCTTATTCTCATTTCATGAGCGAGGCGTGGACTTTTTTTGTTACTTGAAAAAAGTCTTCTAGCTAGGTGACCTCCAATCCCGAATTTATTATGGAGCTTCGCAAAACGACAACGAGTTTTCCAAGATAATTGTTTCCTCATCTGGTAATAAAAAGGAAGCATATAAGTCATATTCTGGTTGACTTGAAAAAAATCTTTTCGTCCATCATAAGTCAGCCCCAAGAACGTTAATATATCCTTATATATAACTTCTGGGTTACGGATAAAATTATCGAACAATTCAAATTTAACCTGTTCCCTAGGAAAAATTTCGAGCAAGTTTTTCACCTGTGTGCCAACACAACCTACATCATAATACTGTAGAAATGGATGATATCTAGGATCTTGAGGCAAAAGTCGACCTTTCTTTCTTTCTTCCTGCAACTCCCAAGCCTCTTCAAAATCAGCAATATCTTCATGCCCACAAAATAATAAATGTGCATGTAAAGAGTGGATCATATCAACCGGATTTCTCAATAAAACAATAATTTTTGCTGCAGGATTGTGCTTTTTTAAGTTATTAATTGCTACAGTTGAAAACAAATATCCTGTTGATGCTTCTCCCAAAATACTATTTTTTTTATTTGGTTCTGCATATAAAGCCTTGTATTCATCAATACTGTCCACAGCCCTTATTTCTGGAAAATCATCAGAAAAATAATGTGGCTCTTTAGGATTGCTGACAATAATATTCGGATGAGCGCCAAGATATTTACTAATCGAAGTAGTTGCAGCTCGCTGCATACCTACAACAAAAAAATCCACCTCAAATTTACTAGAATTCATTACCATTTATACTTATAACCTAATCTATTCATCACCGGTCCACATATCCGATCAAAATCATCTCTATTTTTCTGACTCCAATCTTTCCAATGAGAAAACTTATGATGATTGATAGCGTTTATCGATTTCTTAGATAAATATTTTTGCCACTGCTCATGACTGATCTGTATATCAAGAAAAGAGAATACTTGATTATTACAATAGTCAAAATCTTCGATAATTTTTTCGAAATAGATGATTTTTGTTTCTGGAATCAATCTTAGTAGGCTTTCATAAGAATCAGCCCACAACCAACAAACTTTTTCAAACCGACTCATTCCTTCCCAAGTATTAAAATATTGCTTACCAAATAATGGTGATGTATCCCCATCCTTTACTGAAGTTTCAGTATAAAAATCGTGTTGCATGATCGAACGGACAACATCTCTCCCATCTCGCGTAAGAATTAGCATTTTGGCATCTGGGAATACTTCTTTTATCCCAGCAGCATGATATCGCAACGTCCCTGTAACCTCACCATATGTTTTTACCTGCTCAGACTTTCTTATTCTGTGAGCAATCAGGTGCTTTCTAAAGCCAATCAAATACTCACGAACATTCAGTTTTCCATATCTAACTGTATTACGTGTAACTCTATCTTCAAAAAAAGCAGGTTCATGCAAAACTAATACTGAGTGATCTAAGTTTAATAATCCAGAGAGCATTTGTGTTCCTGATCTCCCTGATCCTAGAACAAAAAATTTCTTTTTACTCTCTAGCAGAGCATCATTTTCTGCAGTCCTATCTAACCAGTTATAAATTATTTTTCTACTTTTCCACTGATTCGCCCACTGGTTTCTATAATATTGTTGCACTCGTGTTCTATAAAACCGTACAAAGCTTTGAACCATGCTCATTAAAATCTTACCAATACATTCATAAACACAAGCCTTTTGTTTTTCTTGAACAAACTTTAATTTTCATTAAACATATATCCAATTATTTATTACCAATAACTAATTTCATTACTCAATCAAATTTATAGCTAGTTCTGCATGTTTCAATATCAATTCGTTTTCTTCACGATAATTCGGATTCATTAAAACTGCATGCTTAACACCTCGAACACCAAGACTATTAGGGCTTACAATCTCATGTCCTGTCCCTGCTACATATTTCCCTTGTTTATTGGGATTCAGGTCCACTAAACTATTAATAATTCGACACTCTGTGTCAATTAGGTTGGCAAAGGTAACTCCTTTAGCGCCAGCACCCCACAACACCACTCCACCATCTTTAGCTAGATCTATTAATTTCTGCTTCCAGTATTGTAAAAATTCTTGTTCATGCTCAGCATAACTGGCCGCTAACTTATGAGTTTCATCTCCGTCAAGGCTAACATCAGATATTATTGGGCTTGCTTCAATCCACAAATACTGTCCTTCAAAAACATGTCTAACCTCATCAACCTTAAAACCAGCAAGTTCAAATGCACTAGAAAGTGATTTAGCAGTAAATAATGAGCAGTGTTCATAAAAAAAGTCCCATACCACATTATTTTTCAAGATCCATTCCACACATGGCGTTTCAAAAAATACCTTGGCATCTAACCGATCACCGATTGCACTACGAACAGACCTAAGCAAGCTTACAGGATCCGGGACATGTTCAATTACATGCCTACAAACTACTATATCGGCAGGTATATCAGTGCAATTTTCATCATAATAGCGAGATTCAAATCGCATACGCCCACCCATAATTTCCGTTGGTCCTACATAGCTAGGATCAAAACCAACGCCACTATTCCCTCCCTCTTCCACAAGACGTTTTAAAAACTGCCCTTGTCCACAACCGACTTCAACGATACGTTTAGCCCGCACTCCTTTTTCATTAACTAGTAACGCTACTAAACTATCGATATGTTTTCGGAAATTAGCAGAGCACTCTTGATTATTATCATAACTCTCCCCATAACTGAGTAATTTAGGATCAAATTTAGAATTGAAGACAAATCCGCAGTCAGTACAAACCGTCATTTCCAAATTACCGCGTACAACATCTTGAGCTTGTTGGCGGTTTTTCATAATAAGATTTTGATGTACTGGCACCGCGGAGCGATGCAAAAATACAGAATGTTGATGAGAATCACATACTGGACAGGTATTAACGGTCATTACTTTACTTCCTGTTTCTGTTTCTGTTTCCACCACTCAATTGTTTTTTCCAAACCATCTTCCAGCGAATATGTTGGACTCCACTCCACTTCATCACGCAACCTTGTAATATCAGCCGTTAGAACATCAGGATCATCACTCCGACTGTACAATCCGCCAAAGTCGATTTGGCCATTTCCGTGAATCTTACTCATGATCTTTTCGCCAATAGACTTAAGCGAACAAGCTTCACCCGATGCTATGTTGACAGTACTAGTCAAATTACTTCCTAGCAACGCAACAAATGCAGAAGCCACATCTTCTACATACATAAAATCACGTTTTTGAACACCACTTGAACAGGCCACTCGTTCTTGTCGTAAAAGACCGTCAATCATTGTTGGTACAAAACGATTTTTTGTTTCACCTGGCCCATATACAAAGAAAATTCTTCCCCATGCAAAGCTAATTTTATTATGCTCACAATATGCCTGTGATATTTGGCGTAAAGAATTCTTACTAACTCCATACAAAGTCGATGGCCGACATTCACTTTTTTGTTCGCAACAATGACTTGAGGTCCAATCATATTCCGCACAACTCCCAGCCATCACTACACGTTGCCCACCGGACTTAACAAAGCACTTGACGAGGTTCAGGCTACAGGAAACCCACTGTAAATTCTCAGTTGCTTGCCAAAATTTTCCGTGTTCTGTATACCATGCCAAATGTAGTAAATGAGTTGCTTGTAGTTGCTCAAACAAAACATTAACGGCATTGAAGTCCATGAGGTCAATCGTATACCAAGTTACACCTTCTATTTTAAGCTCCTCACCTTGAAAGCAAAGGGCACAGACATTAAACCCAGCATCAACAAGAAGCTTTAACGTGTATTTTCCAATAAAACCATTAGCGCCACTGACAATCACACATTTCATCTTATGAAGCCCGGGTATTTCAGATCTTTCTCTGAAATGCACAGTGGTTGCTCAGGCCAGTGAATTTCTATAGCTGAGTCGTCCCATCGAATTCCTGAAGCACTACTAGGTACAAACTTCGATGACATCTGATAAAAAACCTCTGTGTCATCTGCAAGAGTCATAAATCCGTGTGCGAACCCTTCCGGGATATACAGGGCTCTTCTATTTTTTTCATTAAGTACAACTGCCTGCCATTCACAATATGTAGCTGATTCAGGACGTAAATCAACAGTCACATCATAGATTTCACCTTTTGTACATCGAACAAGCTTAACTTCCTCATGGGGTGGAAGCTGAAAATGCATCCCTCTTAATGTTCTTTTCTTCTTATTATATGAAATATTACATTGCTCAAGATCGCTGTTTATTCCATGCTCTTTGAACTCACTTCGACACCAACAACGAGAAAAAAAGCCTCGCTCATCTTCTACAGGTTCAATATCTATAATAAATACGTCTGGAAGTTTTGTTTCTCTGAAAATCAATCGATAACCTCAACCTGTGGAATCGGTACCACGAACTTCGCTCCCCACTCTCTCACATAAGAGAGCTGTTCCATCACCTCTTCTTTCAAATTCCAAGGCAGAATAAGTATGTAATCTGGTTTAGTTTCAGTTATCTGATTTGGTTCTAAAACAGGTATATGAGTTCCTGGCAAGAATGTTCCCTGTTTATGAGGATTGCGATCAACTGTGTAGTCAATAAAATCATTTCGTACGCCACAATAGTTCAACAAGGTATTACCCTTAGCTGGTGCTCCATAGCCGACAACCACTTTTCTATCGCGCTTGGTTTCGATCAAAAAATCAAGTAATCCACGTTTTGTTTCACGAACCTGTTCGGCAAAGGCATTATAAATATCTGGTGTGTTCAACCCCGCTACCAGTTCTTTGGTTTTTAATGCCGCTACACTTTGTGTAATTGGCTTTGATGCATTATCTTTATGACAACCATAAATACGTAGAGAACCGCCATGCGTTGGTAACTCTTCAACATCAAACAATGTTAACCCATGTGCAGAAAACACTTTCTCTACGGTAATAAAAGAGAGATAGGAAAAATGTTCATGGTAAATGGTATCAAACTGATTATTACGGATTAGCTGTAAAAGATGTGGAAACTCCATGGTAATCACACCATCAGACTTAAGTAAAATCTTCATTCCACCAACAAAATCATTTAAGTCTGGCACATGCGCAAGTACATTATTGCCAAGAAGTAGGTCAGCATATTTACCTTCTGAGGCTAGTTCTGTTGCTGTCTCCACGCCAAAGAATTTTTCTAGGGTAGGAACATTTTTCTCTCTTGCAACAGCAGCAGTATTGGCAGTCGGCTCCACCCCTAGTACAGGAACATCTCGTTCGACAAAATACTGTAACAAGTAACCATCATTACTAGCGATCTCAACTACATGACTATCTTGGTCTAAGTTCCATCGCTCACTCATCTTTTCAACATAGTTCTCTGCATGAGTTAGCCAACTATCTGAATAAGATGAAAAATAAGTGTAATGATCGTCAAATATATGATCCGGCGCCTCAAATGAATCAAGTTGAACCAGCCAACAGGAATTACATACAAAAGTATGTAGTGGGTAAAATTTCTCCATCTGATTCAATTGCTCAGGTCTGATATTAGCATTTGATAAAGGAGACATACCCAAATCACAAAAGCTTTGTGTCAATGGAGTATTACAAAAACGACAATGTAAACTCATGTTGTAACTATTCCTTGAAACTCTTCAAGCTGTTGCTTCGAAAGTGCTAATACATCTTCTTGATTGTAGTAAGCTCGATACCAGTGTGCAATCCATTTTAGCGCAAGCTCTAGATCAACAACAGGTCGCCAATTCAATTCTTTTCTTGCCTTACTACAATCTAAACGCAATATATGTGCCTCATGCAAATTTTCAACATCATGTTCAACGTGCCAGTTGGCATCTCCCCAACCGGCAACAAAATTTTCTACAATCCATGCCACACTTTTTGCATCAGTATCTTCAGGTCCAAAATTCCAAGCATGTGAAAACCTTTGTGGATCTTTTTCCATATTTTCTAGTAATAGCAAATAACCATGCAAAGCTTCAAACACATGTTGCCAAGGTCGTATTGCATTTGGGTAACGAATAGATACAGCTTTTTCAGCAGTAAATGATCGCACCATGTCAGGAATAAGTCTGTCCCCCGACCAATCACCACCACCAATTACATTGCCTGCTCTGGCAGTTGCTAATGATATCGGTTGCTCTCCGGAAAAAAAGCTTTGTCTGTACGCAGACACCACTAATTCTGTACAACCTTTACTGCTTGAATATGGATCGTAACCACCCATTGGCTCGTCTTCACTATAGCCTGCTTCACGCTCTTGGTTTTCATAACATTTGTCACTGGTAATCACCAGTACACTGTGTACCGAATCACAGTTTCGTACACCATCTAAAAGATTAACCGTACCCATCACATTAACTTCATAAGTTTCAGCAGGATGTTGATAAGAATAGCGAACTAATGCCTGAGCAGCCATATGAATCACAATTTCCGGCTGAGTTTCAGATAAAGCCTGAGCTAATTTTTCTCGATCACGAATATCACCAATGATAGAATTCATTCCGTCAGCAATATTAGCAACTACAAAAAAGGAAGGTTCAGTTGCTGGTTCCAGTGCATAGCCTGTCACCTCAGCACCAAGCTGCTTTAACCACAGACATAGCCAGCTACCTTTGAAACCTGTATGTCCAGTAATAAAAACTCGTTTGCCTTTCCAAAACTTTAGATTCATTACCAGACCTTCCAGGGTGCACTCCCAGAACCCCACAGCTCCTCAAGGTAGGTTTTATCGCGAAGGGTATCCATAGGCTGCCAGAATCCATCATGTTTAAACGCTGCCAACTGTCCTTCTGTGGCTAAACTTTTGAGTGGCTTCTGCTCCCAAGAAGTTTCATCTCCCTGTATTCGCTCAATCACTTTAGGTGAAAGCACAAAAAAACCCCCATTGATCCATCCACCGTCACCATGTGGCTTTTCTTCAAAATCAATGATTTTATGGCCACTCATATCCAATGCCCCAAAGCGACCAGGTGGTTGCACGGAAGTAACAGTAGCTTCACAACCTTGTTCCTGATGAAAACGGATCAATGCAGAAATATCTACATCACTTACACCATCACCATAGGTAAAACAAAAATCTTCATCACCAAGATAATCAGCCACACGTTTTAAACGGCCTCCAGTCATTGATGTATCCCCTGTATCCACCAATGTCACTTTCCATGGCTCAACTTTATTCTGAATAACCTGCATTGAGTTATTCTGTATATCAAAAGTTACATCTGATTGATGGAGATAGTAATTAGCGAAATACTCCTTGATCATATACCCCTTGTAACCAAGGCAAATAATAAAATCATTGATCCCATGAGCACTATAGGTTTTCATAATATGCCAGAGGATAGGCTTACCACCGATTTCTATCATCGGCTTAGGTCTAAGATGTGTTTCTTCACTAATTCTTGTTCCCAATCCACCAGCTAATATCACCGCTTTCATTTATTCTCCCAACTTAAATTAATCAACTTTTCTCTTCATTCAGTAATCGTTATTATTCTAATTTGTCAATAGAACGATCTAGAAAAAAACACCTTTAATATAGATCGGAGGCGGCGAAAATAAGTCCAAACATAAAGCTCTAACAATGTAGATCCTGACCTTCTTTATGCACATATTGTGATCAAAGTAAAAGTAACCCCGCGAGTAATTCTGACTCTAGTTCACAAAATCAGTCATCCTAAACAACCATTAGCTCCATTTGACCCGGGGTAATATCTTATTTTCATCTATTCGGTCTTTAAATCTAATAATTGTATCTAACATTGATGAAATCATGTCATCTGTCATAAGGTGAGGTTCTAATCCCAGTTCAAATAAACCTGAATGAGCGGCATTATAATAATGGTCTTCTTGCTCTTTGCGAGGGTTATCAATAGTTTGCAATGTTACATTTAGCCCCATCTCATTACCAACTTTCGAAATTCTGTTAGCAAGTTCATTTACAGAGAATAGTTCTGTGAACTGATTCAATACTCTTAAATCTCCTGGCTCAACTGGCGTTGCCATAGCTAGGTTTACACATTGCAATGTATCTCTTAAGTTTAAATAACCTCGCGTTTGTCCTCCCTTGCCGTATACAGTCAACGGTACACCGGCAACTGCTTGGACTAAAAAGCGATTAACTACAGTTCCAAAAACATCATCATAATGAAAGTTCGGTAATAATCTATCATCCAAATCAGACTCTGCCGTTGACAATCCATATACAGGGCCTTGCATTAAATCAGTCACTCGCAATCCATATGTCCTCACATAAAACCAGAGCAAGTCAGTATCTAACACTTTAGTTGTATGATATAAACTGCCCGCTTGCCTAGGGTATAAAAACTTCTCTTCTCGGCCTTTATGTTTCACTTCGAGCCAACCTTCTTCAATATCTATATTTGGCGTTCCATATTCCCCCATCGTTCCCAATTTAATGAGATGGCAATCTGGAACATATTTCATAATGGCCCAGATCACATTAAAAGTAGCATTCAGGTTATTTTGAAATGTAAGTTGTGCGCTATCAAAATTCTGCATTGAAAAAGGTGCTGAAGGCTGTTCGGCATAATGAATTATCGTTTCAGGTTTAAAATTACCCACAGTGTCACTCAGGGTTCGAAAATCAGCACAGTCACCAATTACAACTTTTATTTCTTTACCTGTGATCGATTTAAAGATATCAACTCGTTCATGTAAATTCGGATTTAACATCAGAGCTTCAGAGTCTGTTTCCCGTGCAATATTTCGCCGTAAATAATTATCCATAACACATACATCATGGCCTTTCAGCGCAAGGTCCATTGCTGTTGGCCAGCCTAAATAGCCATCTCCACCCAAAATCAGTACTTTTGCCACTTAAATCGCTCCAGAATACACGTCGTGTATTTTATATTCTATTTCTTCTCTATCTTTGAATAATTAGACAAGATGGTTGTCTCGTAGAAAAGATCTCAATTGTTCTTTTGTTAACTCAGGTTCTTTTGATGAATTATATGGATTATTCACTGTGTCTGACTTGATTCCATCATAATTATATTCAATATCTCCATACATACCTCTAAAAGCTGGCAGCACAGAAAAATAATCTTCTAGTTCTACAGAGCGGCGAGTCTCTTCATCACTCATTAGTTCCTCATATAATTTCTCGCCAGGTTTGACTCCAATCACTTCAATATCAATATCTTCTGGTTTATGGCCAAATAACTCTGCAAGTTCCTCGATCATAACTTCAGCAAGTGTTGAAATTTTAATAACTGGCATTTTGGTTATGAAAACTTCACCGCCATTAGCGAGTATAGCTGAGTCCAATACCAGTTCCGCTGCTTGCTCTTTCGACATTATGAAGCGTGTCATTTCAGGATCAGTTAAAGTCACCGGTCCGCCCATCTCGATCTGCCTTCTAAATATGGGTATCACAGATCCATTCGAACCTAGCACATTCCCAAATCGCGTTGAAGCAAATACCGGAGCAGTTTCTGTAGCTGCACTACTATTTGCAGCAGTAATCAAGCGTTCACCCATTAATTTTGATGTTCCCATAACATTCGTTGGATTTACCGCTTTATCTGAGCTTGTAAATATTACTGTTCCCACACCATTTTCAACAGCAGCTGAAATAACATTCTGAACACCAAGAATATTAGATTGTACAGCCTCAAAAGGAGAGCGTTCACATACAATCACATGCTTTAACGCAGCTACGTGAAAAACGACATCTACTCCTTTTGTCCGACGTAACAATTTTGATTTATCTCGAACGTCGCCTAGGAAGAAATTTACAAATGGAGTATCACTATAATTTTCATCCGCATAAAACAATTCACTCTCATTATTATCTATTCCAATAATTTCATTCGGACTATATTTGTCACTTTCTACTAATTGCTTAATAAGTTGCTTACCGATAGTGCCGCATGCACCTGTGACAAGAACTCTTTTCCCGGTTAAGTTTTTCAACCTTTATCCCTCATTAGAACTACATCTAGTTTCATTAAATCGCATAGTTTTATCAGCTTGGATTTATTCAACAGTAACAGATTTTGCTAAATTTCTTGGCTGATCCACATCTGTACCCTTAATCAGAGCCACATGATAACTCAACAGTTGCAAAGCAATATTAAAAGTTATTGGTGCAGTGATTCGACCAACATTTTGGGTAACCTTCAGCACCTTGAAACTTTTTTCAGAACTTATATCTGATTGTTCGTCTTCAAATACGATCATTTGACCGCCACGAGCCTTAACTTCTTGTAGGTTAGATTTAAGTTTTTCTAATAAATCATCCATTGGAGCAACAGCAATGACAGGCATATTTTCATCAATCAATGCTAATGGACCGTGCTTTAACTCTCCAGCGGGATATGCTTCAGCATGAATGTAGCTAATTTCTTTTAATTTTAATGCTCCTTCCAGTGCGATCGGATACATGGATCCTCTCCCTAGAAATAATGCATGTTGTTTATCGGCAAATAATTTGGCTATATCCTTAATCGTATCTTCATGTCCTAAAGCGCTATTAATTAGGTTTGGTAATTTCTGCAAGCCTTGAACGATACGCTGTTCTTGTTCATCAGTGATTCTTTTTTGTAACTTTCCGATGCTAACCAACAATAATGCCAAAACTACTAGTTGGGTTGTAAATGCCTTAGTTGATGCAACACCAATCTCCGGTCCGGCGTGCGTAAGGCAAGTTAAATCTGACTCCCGAGTAAGGCTGGATTCAGCAACATTACAAATAGTTAAGGTTGGAATCTCGAATCTCTTTGATGCCTTTAATTTCTTCAATGCAGCCAAGGTATCAGCCGTTTCACCTGATTGGCTGACAGTAACAAACAGTGTTTTGTTTTGAATAACTGGATTGCGGTAACGATATTCACTAGCGACCTCCACCTGGCACGGCATATTAAGAATATCTTCAAACCAATATTTAGCAACTAATCCTGCATGGTAACTCGTACCACAAGCAATGATTTGTATTTGCTGTACTGTGTGAAAAATTTGCTCTGCCTGATGACCAAAGCTTGATACTAAAACATGTTGCTGACTGATGCGGCCTTCAAGTGTATCAATCACCGCTTGCGGCTGATCAAAAATTTCCTTGTGCATATAATGTTTATGTTCGCCCAACTCCACCAGTGTTGCAGATAACTTAGATTGCTTAATAGGCCGTTCTACCAACTGCCCTTTTTCATCAAAAATGAGTACTTGATCTCGTGTTACTTTAGCGATATCACCATCTTCAAGAAAAATAAAATTTTGGGTAACTGGTAATAATGCCGACACATCAGAAGCAATAAAATTTTCCCCTATACCGACTCCAATCACCAATGGACTGGCTTTACATGCTGCAATCAGAGTATCGGGATCATCTTTACTAATTACGCCTATAGCATATGCACCTTCAAATTCACTAATAGCATGTTGTACAGCAAAAAAAAGATCGCTATGTTCTGTTAACTGGGTATGAACGGCATGCGCTACCACCTCTGTATCTGTTTCTGATTCGAATACATAACCCTGTTTTTGCTGTTTTTCTTTTAAAGCCTGATAGTTCTCAATAATACCATTATGAACAATGGCCACAGTTCCATGACTAATATGCGGATGGGCATTATTCTCAGCCGGTGCGCCATGTGTTGCCCAACGAGTATGTGCAATGGCTAAGGAGCCTGACAAAGTTTCAGTTTCTTGTGCGATTTTAGCTTGTAACTTTTTGATTTTACCTAATGATCGGATACGCTTAAGACTATCTTTATTTTGTACTGCTATCCCTGAAGAGTCGTAACCTCTATACTCAAGTCGCCTCAAGCCCTCCAACAATATTGGCACTAGATTACGTTCCGCAACCCCACCAACGATTCCACACATATTTTGCTATTCCTTCAAATATTTGAAGAAATTATACACTAGGATCTTTATTATAATAAGCTAAATAACTTTAGACCAAATATAGTAATAATTAACTTTTTTAACAACTTCACCACCATGAAAATCGAACTGAGTCTATCCTTCATGTAGCCAAATTTTAGTTAAGAATATTGTTTTTCAAAAACATCAATTAACCCTTTCAATAATTCTTGAGGTAAAGCATTTATTCCTGCAGCGGCTTTTCGACCACCTCCGGTCGGAAATTGACTAACTAATTCATCCGCACCCTGCTTATTATTAAGTGGCGCCCTTACACTAACCAGGAAGTTGCTATCACGTTTACTTGTAATGGTTGCATGAGCGCGATCCGGATATCGATTAGCTAGTTCATTACTATATACGCCACTAATCCGGTTAGCCCATTGTTCATTTGGTAAATGAATGACTGCCGTGTTATTTGATTCATGAATAAACGAACACTTATTGGCTTTTTCCATGTCATGTTTGTAGGCTTCTGATAATGTTTTGAAAACATCTTTATCTTGTTGTAAAAATTCAAACGGGCAATCAAATTTCACCAGTTTTTGGAACAATTCGGGTGGGGAAT
>ENA-OSET01001049-OSET01001049.1-sediment-metagenome-genome-assembly--contig:-NODE-1049-length-29704-cov-4.136295_pt1 | contig 29704 bp, 26 predicted proteins | sample MGYA00237882_ERZ534229 | MGnify/ENA primary metagenome ERZ534229 (study PRJEB26408, sample SAMN06266212) | sediment metagenome | isolation source: Hudson Canyon methane seep mesocosm | place... | reverse complement strand
TATAAAGAGAACAAACTATCCAACAAAGATTTAAGTGATCTTGAATTAATAGAGAAAATGGCTCAGTTCCCAAAATTAATTGAACGACCAATTGTCGTAAAAGGTGAAAAAGCAATCCTTGGCCGCCCTCCTGAAAATGTATTGGAACTAATCTGAATATGTCTTCTATAGCCGCCAAACCACGAAAAAACAGTATCGCTCAATCTCTCACAATGAGTAGCTACGTTTTACTTTTGCTAATGATGATTGTCACTAGCCTTCCAGGCATGATAGCCGAAGGAGGCAATCCGCTGGTCATGCTGGTCGTCAAACTCACCCCGCTACTGATATTGCTCCCAGGATTGATACAAGACACATTACGGGCGTATATCTGGCTTTGTTTTATCGTTCTATTTTATTTTACGCAGTCTGTCGTTGAGACATTCGTCTCAAAAGGTGCCAATATTGATTTTTTCATCACAATGCTCACGGTGATTATATTCCTGTCTGCTATGTTTTATATTAAGTGGGAACGCTCCCTCGGCCGAAATTTATAAGAGAAAGTCTATGCCCTCACAGCCTTCAAGTTCTGAGCCTTTATCGATCAGTCAAATTACCAAATATTTGCAAGACCAGAACTTGATTTCTGAAGCAACTGCTCAGACTATAATCACAACCCCAAAGGGGAAAAAACAAACTCAACAACATCCGGTCGAGACTATCGCGGATGCTCAAGTACGCGATGAAAAAAACGAAGCTCTATCTCTCGATATGCTTATAACCCAATTATCTGATTGGAGCGGGCAACCTGTCTATCACATCGACCCCTTGAAAATTGATGTGCAAAAAATAGCAAATGTTATGTCATTTGCGTTCGCTAAGAGACATCAAATACTGGCACTTGAAATTTCCAGTACCGAAGTCACTATTGCCAGCGCGCAACCCTTTATTACCGAATGGGAAGCCGACCTAAAACATGTTCTAAAGAAAGAAATCAAGCGCGTCATTGTCGACCCTGTCGGCCTACGAAAATTCACAGTAGAGTTTTATGAGTTAGCAAATAATGTGAACCAGGCTGGCGCATTAACCGACTCTCAATATAGCCAAAACTTCGAACAAATGCTTGAACTTGGCGCTAAAGATGCCAGCCCTGACGCCAATGACTCCCATATCGTCAACATCGTCGACTGGTTATTGCAATATGCTTTTGACCAACGAGCCAGCGATATTCATATAGAGCCACGTCGCGAAATAGCCCAAGTAAGGTTCAGAATCGACGGCGTGCTTCACAATGTGTATGAATTTCCCGCCAAAGTAGGTATCGCCGTTACCAGTCGCTTTAAAATACTTGGTCGTTTGAATGTAGCCGAGAAAAGAAAGCCTCAAGACGGACGCATCAAAACACGCAATAAAGAAGAAAGGGAAATTGAACTTAGGCTATCAACGTTGCCAACCGCTTTTGGCGAAAAGCTGGTTATGAGAGTCTTTGACCCTGAGGTTCTTCAGTGCTCTTTCGCCGACCTAGGCTTCTCAGCAGAAGATTTACGGCGCTGGAATGACATGATATCAAAGCCAAACGGCATTATTCTGGTCACCGGTCCAACAGGCTCAGGCAAAACAACAACCTTATATTCAACACTAAAAGAGTTAGCTACGTCTGAAGTCAACGTCAGCACAATTGAAGACCCTATTGAAATGGTCGAACCTGCGTTTAATCAAATGCAAATCCAGCAAGCGATAGATCTGGATTTCGCAACAGGAATCAAAGCGCTGATGAGACAAGACCCTGATATTATTATGATTGGAGAAATCCGGGACCTTGAGACCGCAGAGATGGCCACACAAGCCGCTCTGACAGGACATTTAGTGTTAACAACACTTCATACCAATGATGCGCCAAGCGCCATTACTCGCCTCATGGAGCTGGGAATTCCACCCTATTTGATTCGCGCCACCGTTTTAGGCGTAATGGCCCAACGACTCGTTCGCACATTATGCTCTAGCTGCAAAAAATCAGTCGATATATCCGATGAAGATTGGACCATGATAACCAAACCCTGGAAAACACCCCTTCCCACTAATTCACAACAACCTGTTGGCTGCCTTGAATGCAGAGATACTGGCTACAAAGGCCGTGCGGGAGTGTATGAAATAATGCCGGTTTCTGAATCCATCAAAGAGCATATTCATGAGCGTGGTTCGATCAGTGAAATGAGGAAACAGGCGATCAAAGAAGGCATGCATTCTCTTCGCTTAAGTGGAGCAAACAAAATCGCAAAAGGACATACGACAATCGATGAGGTACTAAGAGTCACACCGGTTAGCTTGCAAAACTAAATACTATATTATGTTTTTTCTGTCATATAGACATTAAACGCTAGTAGCGCTTACTTAAGACAAACAGCATTGACCACACAGATACACCGAGAAAATCACCAACGCTGCTACACTAAGATCTAATAAAATACTTGTACGGTTCGATACAAATTATATTAATTTTTACCAATTTATCCGCCCTGTCACAAAACCAACATTTAAGCCCCACTAGCTCAATTAAATCGAATAATATATTTGTATGATTCGTAGTGGCATAAGGGAGGTTTGTTATGGATACGGAAAAATCTACCAATCTAAATTTACATATCTTGTATGATAGCATTTCAGAAGGGCAATCGTTTCTTCTGACCACCTTGGCTAAATTACTAGGTGCTACTGATGCCAAGATTATCGAAACTCCCGCAAAATTACACTTATTACCCCTGGCTGCCAATGAGAGTCATGGTTTTACCGCCGTCAAGCAAATATCGAACAATGATACTTTTCAGGTCTCGAAGTCAGAAATTTCTTTAACGATTAAACAGAATGCACATATTTTTGTTCAAATACTATTGAAGTTTGAGTCTGAATCTCAGGCCCAGAGAGCGTCCCGATCCAGCTACACCGCTAGCTTGATCCCTCATATTAAACAATCTCTCAGTTTGAGCCATCAACTAAACCAACAAGAATCAGACATACAGTCGATATACTACGTTTTAGATAACTACCCAATTCCTGCTATCGCTATCGACAATCATTTTAATACCATCTTTACCAATCGCTTAGCTGAGAACTCTCTATGCTCTGCACCTGACGACCCCTTATTGCGCAACGCGCTAGAAACAACAAATTTATTGAGTATCTGTAATCCCGCACAAAAAAAACAATTCAAACAATGCCTCACTCAATGCCTTCAAAAGCAGTGCGACAGCAAATATATGAACATAGAAATCAATGGAAAATCCTTTTCTGTTGTCATTTCTCCGGTAGACAGTGTTCCCAATATTTTTCGTGAGCTGTCACGTAGTCGCGTTGTATGGGTATATATTATTACCGACCAATACGCCAAGACACTCAGAAAAAAATCTAATTTCATTGAGCTGGCATTAAGCGCAGCTGAGACCGAGCTGGCTATCCAATTATTCGAAGGAAGCTCACTAGATAAAATTGCTCACAACCGGCGCGTATCAAAACAAACAGTCAGAAAACAATTACAGTCTGTTCTAAGGAAAACACAGTGCGATACGCAAGAAAATCTGATCATTTTCTTATTCGAAAAATTTATTCACTATGGGCTGCTAACTTGAAGTTAGCTAATACGTAAAGGAAGCATGAGAAAGCAATTCGTGCCAGATACTCAAAAATAAGAATGGAACTTTTAATATGCTCGATCTACTCAACGATACCAACCGTAATGTACTCACTCAATCAGAGGCTTCGAACAAAAAGTTCTCTGCTGATGAAGAGCAGCTTGTCCAATTAATTTATCGTTTTGCCAGCAAGCAAGACGAATGGTTCAATTTGTTACTTAGCTTGTCTAACTGCATATCTATTGCAGGCTCGTTTCCTACGGATCATCCATATCAGGAAATTTCAGGGCGCGTGCTATCACACCTAAAAAATGCCATGAGAATAAGCTCAAGGCTCAGCGCAAGCGCAAAATACATCGATGCCAACAGCGTTTTAGATCACATTCCTATGGGGGCGGGCATAATAGATAGAATGGGAAGAATCGTCGAGATCAATCAAGAAGCTAGAGACCAAATTGAGCAAAGTCAAAATTGGGAAATTAGTTCGGGTTATTTAGGTGCCACACATATCGATTTTGCACGAGAGCTTGACGCTCATACCAACGTGGAGTCTGACTATTTTTCTCTAGCCGAAAATGTCACCCCCGAAGGATCTAAAGCAGACCAATGGATTCAGTTCACCACTATTCCCAATCAAATAAGTCCAGACGATACATCCTATTATTTTTGCCTTCCAAAGCGAAACACCGAATTGATCGAGACAAATTTTCTGGTACAGAATTATCAACTGACTGAAACAGAAGCCTTGGTGGTTGCAACGCTTATAACAGAAGTATCCAGCAAAAAAATCGCTCGAAAATTAAAGTTAAAAGAAACAACGATTAGAGGACACCTAAGTAACATTTACCTGAAGGTAGGCGTCACACGAAAAACCGAACTAATTAGAAAAGTCCTTTTACACACCCTGATCAAATCTCACGATTTAAAACAACTACCCTCATCAAGTTCAACAATGGACACCGCCTCAAAATCAACCCAGATGATGTATCTTCGTGATGGCCGAAGATTAAGTTATTTGGACCACCATGTCGGCCCAAAAGGAGATAAAAAGTACCACGCTCAAGAAAACATACTAGTGCTACACAATGTCATGGGTTCAGCCTTTGAGATTCCTCCAGGAAATGAGAAAGTCCTACGTGACCAAGGTATTCGAATTATTATTCCCGAGCGACCGGGTTATGGTAATTCCGACCGTCTAGAAAATAGAAATCTAGAAGATTTTTGCCACGACATTGATGAGTTATTAAATCATTTAAAAATAGCCAAGGTTAAGGTTTTGGCGAACTCAATTGGTGGCGCCTATGCTCTCGCCTTTGCTGAATACTTTCCTCATAGAATAGAGCGAATTGCCATGGTAAACGCAGTATGTCGCGTTGAAGACATGAGAAATACGCAGCCTATTCCTATCCTCACATTGGCAGTGCTTCAAAGCATACGTTACGCCCCCTTTCTAATAGAGCCAGTATTAAAGATGGCGATAGGCAAAAGTCTAGAGCACTTTTACGAGCAGCAGCTCAATTTAATTCGCCCTAAAAAAGAAGGCCTAGCCGCAGATATCAATCTACTACGATCGAAAACATATAGAGACTACAGCCTGCTAAATTTAAAACAATCGTCGAAACAAGGCATTAACATTTGGTCCGAAGAGGTTCGACTTTGCTTTTCAAAATGGAATTTCGAAGTAAAAAACACTGAGACCGAATACCATTTTTGGCATGGTGAACATGATGATGTGATTCACATCAATGCAATTGAAAAGCTAGCCAAGTACGTAAATACCACCCAATTTAACCGACTGGCTAACGAAACTCACTTTCTGTTCTCTCGTCAGTTTGACCGAGTAGTTGAACAACTTATAGCGCCCACGCAAAATCAATTAACGGGCAAACTGAGCAATTTTTAGACAAAACAAAAAGCACGGACTCTTCTCGATAACAAATATACAAAACTTAGGCCTCACTGGTTTTCCTTTATAAACCTGCACTGTATATAATGCATGTCATTTTTTAGCTCTCTCATGGGAGCGTCAATCTCTTATAAGGGTTATTGTTATGCAAAAATATCATGTCTACGGGCTAGGTGCGGCACTCGTCGATACTGAGATTGAAGTCAGCGATCAATTTTTAGAATCAGCAAATATCGAAAAAGGCTTAATGACATTAGTCGATGAGGCGAGACAAAACGAGTTAATGCTGTTGATGAAAGATAATCTGGTTGGCAGCAAACGCGCTAGTGGTGGCTCGGCATGTAACTCTATCATCGCAGCAAGCTACTTTGGCGCCAATACTTTCTACTCATGTAAAGTGGCTGACGATGAAAATGGCCGTTTTTTCAACGAAGACACCCGAGCTGCTGGCGTCACAACCTCATCAAGCGAGCTAACAGACGGCACAACAGGAAAGTGCCTAGTAATGATTACGCCTGACGCCGAGCGAACCATGAACACTTTTCTGGGGATCAGCGAAACAATCGATGAGTCTCAGCTAGACGAAGATGCGATTAAGCAGTCAGAATATGTCTATCTAGAAGGCTATCTCGTCACATCTCCCAGCGGTAAGCAGGCTGCGATAAAAGCAAGAGAAATTGCCGAAGCGAACAATATCAAAACAGCACTAACACTATCTGATCCAGGCATGGTTCAATTTTTTGGTGATGGCCTGAGAGAAATGGCTGGAGATAAAGTTGACCTTATCTTTTGCAATAAAGATGAGGCACTTGGTTGGACTAAGACAGACAACATTGAAGACGCCGCAGAGAAAATGAAAAACAGCGCGAATACCTTTGCAATCACCCTAGGCAAAGATGGCGCCTTAGTATTCGATGGCACAACCATGACAATTATTGAAGGTGATAATGTATCTGCGATTGACACAAACGGTGCTGGAGATATGTTCGCAGGCGCGTTCTTATATGCAATTACAAAAGGTGACAGCTTTGCTGACGCTGCCAAGCTAGCAAACAAAGCAGCCGCAAAAGTTGTCACTCAATACGGCCCCAGGCTCAAGCCTGAGCAACATGAAGAACTAAAACAGTCATAGTTACACGACTAACCTATCGGTGAGACATTGAGCAACCCTGCTCGTTTCTCACCCTCTCACAGTCTACTTTTCATCAAAACAAAGATCTGAAATACTCAATTTTTTAGGACGATATGTATTCACTATGTGCTCTGTCGGATACCCCAACGAAATACCGCAAATCAACTTATAATGCTTGTCAATTTTGAAGCGCTTGCGGACAGGTCCAGCCCACGTAGCCAAAGAGCCTTGAGCACAAGAACCTAAGCCTTCTGCTGTCGCTGACATCATTAGACTCTGCATAAACATACCTGCATCCATCGCGCTAAAAACACTTCGTTGAGATTGGATAAATATAAATATGGCAGCTGGCGCATCGAATAACTCGAAATTTCTGAGCATTTGTTCATGTCGAGCGACATAATCTTTCCGACCGATATCCAATGCCTCATACAGACCCATACCACAGTCCACCGCCCTCGCCTTTAGCTCGGGTGGATAATTTGTATCGGTTTTAAAGTCGCCGTCTGGCAGAACACCATTTACACTCCCCAATGCCGCATGAATAGCCTTACCAGGCATGCTCATCTCTTTAATTTTGCTAGCTTTTTGAAATTTCTCTCGAAGCTCTTTTCTAATATCTTCGCAAACAGCCCCTTTTGCCACCGCAATTTTATAAGGTTGCGTATTAGAGGAGCTAGGCGAGTGCAGCGCGTTCTCTAGTATCTTTGACAAGACGTCATCAGACACTTCTTTTTGAGAAAAATCCCTAATACTACGGCGCGCCTGTACCACTTCATCAAACAACATCACATTACCTTCGAATAGAGTAATAGAAAATCAACATTATAGTGGTTGACCTAATGTGAGAATAGACTCAGTAGTGAAACGGTTCTTTCTAGGACGCGCCTTGAAGAAATTGGAACTAATGACAACGCTTGTATAAACTTCGCGTTCAGTTTCATTCAAACCAATAGGATTCACATGCGTCTAATTTCGTGGAACGTAAACGGCATACGTGCAGCAATAAAAAAAGATTTCGAACAGTCACTACAAACCATGAACACCGATATACTTTGCCTTCAAGAAACCAAAGCGCAAGACGATCAGGTTATCGAAGCCTTGAAAGATATTGAAGGCTATTACATCTACTGTAATTCTGCGGTAAAGAAGGGCTATTCTGGAACTGCGATCCTAAGCCGTATCGAACCAATTTCAGTACAGTACGATATGGGGATAGAAGAACACGACCAAGAAGGAAGAGTCATAGCGGCAGAATACGAAGACTACTACCTTGTCACCGTTTACACGCCCAATTCGGGTAGCGAACTAAAACGACTAGAATATCGTCAACAGTGGGATGTAGATTTCAATCAATTTTTAAAGAATCTAGAGCTGAATAAACCTGTTGTAGTGTGCGGTGACCTGAACGTTGCTCATAAAGATATTGATCTCGCCCGCCCTAAGCCAAACTACAATAAAAGTGCCGGCTATACCCAAGCTGAAATCGACGGTATCGACCGTTATATCGAGTCAGGGTTCGTTGACACTTTTCGCAATTCTCACCCCGAAAAAGTTAAATACAGTTGGTGGAGTTACAGAGCGGGGGCCAGAGCAAAAAATGTTGGTTGGCGGATTGACTATTTTTTAGTTTCACAATCTTTACACGACAAGGTTATTGAAAGTGATATTCTCAATGAAGTCATGGGGTCTGACCATTGCCCTGTACTAATCGAATTTTGATCTCGAGCTTAACTTTCTACAGGATAAATCAAATATAGTCAGGCAAAGCAACGTGACAAAACAGCACTATTCACTATACTAAAATGGTTCAGGTTATGAACTGTTTGACATTGCTCAAGGCGTATTTGTGCTTCATTTGAAACAACTAATTATTTGGATTATTTTAGTATCCAATTTGCTACTCTGCGAACAGAGTTTAGCGAACCCGAGCGATGCTAAAATAACCCCGATTGAGCCCCCAACAACATTACTATCTGAGTCTTTAGAACCTACACCGATCGGTGTAAATATGCTTCACTACAAAGACCCTCATCATGTAGAGAATATTCATTCAATAATGGCAGGCGTAGTCGATTGGAAAACCATCGAACGCACCTCTCCAAATTTTGGATTCACCGATACAGCCTACTGGTTCAAATTTATTATTCAGAATACCCAAGCTACGAACCAGAACATATATATAGAACTACCTATACCCTTTCTAGACGACGTCAAAATATATCACACTGAACATTCAGAAATAATAAAACAGCACACCGTCGGCGACATGTATCCGTTTTCAGAGCGCCCCATCATTCACCAAAATTTTGTGCTTCCTTTTGAATTAAAACCCGGGAAAAACCTAATGTATCTGCGGGTTGCATCAGATGGAACCGTTGAAGTACCGCTAAAAATTTGGCGTCCAAGAGAGCATGCAGAGTCATCGGCCAATGACCATATGATTCAGGGTTTGTGGTCGGGCATGCTTGGAATCATGATTATTTACAACCTACTATTATTTTTTTCGATAAGAGAAAAGAGCTATTTTTACTACGTAATGTTTTCTTCCGCCTTTTTGCTCTTTCAGATAGGCCTCCGAGGCTATGGTTTCGCCTACCTTTGGCCAGAACAAGTAGAATGGAACAGTTATGCGATTTCCACATTCATAGCATTATGCAATATAAGCGTCGCGCTTCTTGTGATTCACTTTCTTCATCTAAAAGAAACCAATCCGATCGCTAATACCATCATGTCAACAATAGCGATAATCGCGTCTCTCTTATTTATACTCACATTTATCGCGCCGTATAGCATAACGATTAGGGCGACAAGTTTATTAACGATGCTCAGCTGTAGCCTTGCTATTATATTAGGCTACATCTCACTCGCCAAAGGAGATAGCGATGCGAAATACTATTGCCTTGCGTGGACAGCTACTTTCGTTGGTATCAGTATACTCGGGGCAGTTAAGTTCGGTATGCTGGCTGCAAATTTTTGGACCAATAATGCCGGACAAATAGGTGTCGTCATCATGGTAGCACTTCTCTCGTTTGCGCTAGCTAATCGCATTAATCGAGAAAAAGAACTGCGCCTTTCTGCCCAAGAATCGGCTCTAGAAAGCGAAATAGTCGCGCGTAAGTCTGAACGAGAGCTGTTAAAAACAAAGACTGAAACGAATGACCGCTTGAAAGCCTTGGTTGAAGAAAAAACATATGACATGCAAACGGCATTAACCGAACTCGAACAAGCTAACACCCGGTTGGAGATCGCATCAACGACAGACTCTCTCACAACCCTGTTCAATCGTGGACATTTCGAGAATCGTTTAAATATTGAATTTAAACGCGCAACGCGGCACAAACATGAATTATCCGCCATCATTTGTGATATTGACCACTTCAAATCTGTTAACGATAACTATGGACACAAAACCGGTGACGACTGTCTGCGTCATGTTGCGCTGATTTTCAAGAACAAGATTATTCGATCTGGAGATTTAATTGCAAGATACGGCGGCGAAGAATTCATAATACTATTGGTCGATACGCCTTTATCAAAAGCCGAATACTTAGCGCAATCACTCTGTGACGAGTTTAGAAGAACTAAACTTAAATCAGGAGACCAAAGTATCGCAATTACAGTCAGTTTTGGGGTAGCAAGCCTAACACAAAAAATGATCGACTCCCCCGACGACCTAATTAATCGTGCCGACGAAGCTCTATATCTCGCAAAGAATAGCGGCCGGGACCAAGTACAAACCTGGCAAGAAAAGACGTCTGACAGCTAAGATGGATAGCTCCCCTCAGAAAACTTCACTCTTCAACTATTACAATTTTTATAAAGTCGTAATTGGTTTATTGCTATTTGCGATGTCTATTTCGCAGCAGAATTTCTTTCAGAATTTTAGATTTCCCGAACTATTTCAAACATTCACTCTTGGCTACTTGTTCTTGAATGTTGCTCTCCTATTCTTTTATCGATTTACCCTTATATCGAGTCCAAAACAAATATTCTTCTCCATCGCGATAGACATTTTTTTATTACATGGCTTATTTTTCTGTGGTGCCGGACTGTCTAGCGGTCTGGCAAATCTAACCGTGATCAGCGTGGCCGCTGGAAATATCATCATTCGTGGCCGAATTGGTTTATCTTTCGCCGCCTTCGCGACACTGCTGACCATTGCATTAGAAAGCGAACGTATTTTAGCCGGTCTAAGCGAAGTGCGAGATGTAGCTCGCATAGGCCTGTTTGGATCAATGTACTTTGCTAGCGCCTATATATTGCAATACCTGTCGATCCGCATATCTCAAAGTGAATCGCTCGTAAGAAAGCAAGAACACGATTTACTCGAGCTACAAAAACTAAACCATCAGATTATCCAGAGCATGAGAACGGGGATTATCGTGTGTAATAAAGAGGGCCAGGTAGATCTAATAAACCAGGCCTGTAAAGACCTGATAAATATATCTGACGATTCTATCCTCCCTGTATTCATATCTGATCGAATAAAGTTATGGCAAAAGTCTCCGTCTGTCCGAACAACCCCTTTTAAGGTCACTCATGACGCCCCATTAGTACAAGCAAACTTCTCGCGCTTAGAGCAAGAGAACTCTTCTAAAATATTGATTTTCCTAGATGACACTCGCAAACTCAGCCAAGAAGCGCAGCACCTCAAGCTCGCATCACTTGGACGCTTAACCGCCAGTATCGCTCATGAGATACGCAACCCGCTTGGCGCAATTAGTCACGCGACCCAATTATTGGCTGAATCTACAAATCTAGATACAGCTGATATCAAGATGACCGATATCATTCAAAGGCATTCCAAAAGGGTCAATCAAATTGTTGAGAATACCTTGCAGCTAAGTAGACGTTCAGAACCTGAGGTTGAAAATATTGTACTCAAGCCTTGGTTAGAAAAAGTTATTTCTGAATACCGAATTCAGCATGCTAAATCCAAACCTATCCAACTTATTGTCGAGCGTGAAAACGCAAGTGCAAGGTTTGATTCCGATCAAATAGAACAAGTACTCGTTAATTTGATGGATAATGGCGTAAGGCACGGCATGAAACAAAACTCCGATGCAGTGTTAAGCATCAGATTAGCCGAAGCAGCGGGCAAAGATCAGTCCTATCTCGAGGTCATCGATCAAGGTAGCGGGGTGAGTATAGAAAATGTCCCCCACTTGTTTGAACCATTTTTCACCACAGAAAGCCAAGGTACAGGGTTAGGCCTATACCTTTCTCGCGAGATTTGCGAAGCAAATCAGGCTCAACTAGATTACGTTTCACCCGTCGCAGATAGAAACGATGATGTACCTACCACAGATGATAAACCACAAAATCGGGTCGGCGCTTGTTTTCGCATTACATTTGCACACCACAAACGGATTGTTTAGAGTTTTATGCACACGAAAATTAATTCATTTTTGACCAACAGAAGTCCTGAGCTATGACGACACAAAGCGTACTGATTATCGATGACGAGCCGGATATCAGAGAACTTCTCGAGATAACACTGATTCGTATGGGTTTGAATACAGCTAGCGCAGAAACAATTGCTCAGGCGCATGAGTACCTCAACGAACAAAATTTCGATTTATGCCTCACTGACATGAACCTTCCTGATGGAAACGGAATGGAACTAGTCGTTCATATCCAAGAACATTTCTCGCACATTCCCGTCGCGATGATCACCGCATATGGGAGTGTAGAAACCGCAATTAGCGCGCTGAAAGCAGGCGCATTTGATTTCATTTCAAAACCAGTCGACTTAAATCACTTGCGCGAAGTTGTCACCAACGCCTTGAACCTGTCAGCTAAGCCAAGCCACAACAATGAAGCCTCCATAAGCAGCAACCTGATAAAAGGTAACACACCCGCGATTGACCGACTTAATATGCAAGTATTGAAGCTTGCCCGTAGTCAGGCCCCAATATATATATCTGGTGAGTCAGGTAGCGGAAAAGAATTAGTCGCCAAGATGATACACAAGCAAAGCGCTAGAGCAGATCAGGGAGACTTCATTCCGGTTAACTGTGGTGCAATACCAAGCGAATTAGTCGAAAGCGAATTTTTTGGTCACAAAAAAGGCAGTTTTAGCGGCGCGATTGAAGACAAGCCCGGCTTGTTCAGAGCGGCACATGGCGGGACGTTATTTCTTGATGAAGTTGCCGATTTGCCCTTAGCGATGCAGGTTAAATTATTACGAGCGATACAAGAAAAAAGCATTCGCCCGGTGGGTGAACAAGCAGAAATCAATGTTGATGTTCGAATATTGAGCGCGACTCACAAAGACTTAGAAGCACTGGTGAAAGAAGGCACATTCAGACAAGATTTATTCTACCGTATCAATGTCATCAAACTAGATGTTCCTTCGTTGAGAGACCGAAGAGAAGACATTCCCCTGCTGGCTGAACATTTTCTGAATATCATCGCAGATGAATGTGGTGTTCACGGCGCAAAACTCGACCAGAGTGCAATCGAGAATTTACTCGCCTACCCCTTTCCTGGAAACGTTCGCGAGCTAGAAAATATCATCGAACGCGCTTTCACTTTGTGTGAAGACGATATAATACGAAGCGAAGATCTGAACTTAACGCCCGACTCAGAACTCGACACGATTAACGAGCCCAAGCCTAGCTCTCGACTCGTTAATGAATTGATCTCAAAACCTGAGGCCCAACAAGAAAAAGCAGACGATGCACTGAACTCAGACAAGTTCTACCCTGTCAGAGCTGACGAGCAATCTCTCGAGAGTTTCTTGGAAAATATCGAGCGACAAGAAATTGAGAAAGCGCTTATCGCGACTAAGTGGAATCGTACCGCTTCAGCCAAACGCCTAGGGATGAGTTTCAGGTCACTACGCTACCGCTTAAAAAAACTCGAAATGGATTAATGGCTTGAATTAATCATTAATCGAGCATTAATAACACTTTCTCAGCAATAGCTAAGGACGCGGTCAACCCTGGAGATTCGATACCAAATAAATTCACTAAACCTTCAATACCGTGCGTCTCCTTTCCTTGAATAATAAAGTCCGAAGCGGGTTGACCTGGTCCAGATATTTTTGGCCGCACACCAGCATAGTTTGCAACCATTTTTGAACGATCTACTTCTGGCCAATATTCTTTGACAGCCTGTTCAAACTTAGACGCAGCAGCCTGGTCAACAGTCAAATCTAAATCACGGTGATTAGTTTCTCTTAGCCACTCTACATCAGGGCCAAATTTGGCCTGCCCCGCCATATCCAAGGTCAAATGCACGCCTAGACCACCGGCTTCTGGAACAGGGTAAATTAAATGCGAAAATGGCGTTTTTGCACTGTAAGAAAAGTAGCTTCCTTTTGCGAAGTACGCTCGGGGTAAACACTGTTGAGGGAAGCCATCTACTCCGTTGAGCAATTCTATTGCAGATAACCCTGCCGCATTAACGCAATAGTCGGCTTCAACTCTCGCGTCTTGCCCTGCAAGTTCGAATGACAGCTTACCGTTTCGAAACGCTGGTTCTGTCAGTTTGGTGTGCATCGCGAGCTGACCACCAAACCGCTCAAAGTCTGCGCTTAGTTGTTGCATAAATGCATGACTATCAAGAATGCCGGTCGAAGGCGAAAACAAAGCCCCACTAACGTTAAGAGCTGGTTCGAGTACTTTTACTTCTGTCTGATTAAGAAAAACCAGATCATTTACTTTATTAACTTTAGCTCGTTTTTTTATTGAATGAAGTTCATCGAGCTGAGCGGCATTCTTCGCGACAATCAATTTACCTATCTTTTGATAGGGCACTCTATTTGCTTCGCAGTATTGATAAAGCAATTGTTTTCCGCTCACACACAATTCGGCCTTTAAGCTACCTGCCGGATAGTAAATACCCGCATGTATCACTTCACTATTGCGTGAAGAGGTATGCATGCCCACATATTTTTCTTGCTCTACTAACCAGACATCTCGTCCCTGCATTGCTAGTGCCCTAGCGACTGCCAAACCAACGACACCCGCTCCTAACACTAGACACTCAACTTTAAACTGTTCCATACTGAGCAAAATCTACCTTGCGGTTAAAATTCTTAGTGGCATCAAAAAAGCAACGAAAAATCATCCACATTGATGCTGACGCCTTCTATGCTTCGGTCGAAATTCGTGAAAACCCCGACCTAGCCAAACTGCCAGTTGCCGTAGGCGGCCAACCTAGTCGACGAGGCGTAATCGCTACCTGCAACTATATCGCACGACAGTACGGCGTGCACTCTGCAATGGCATCATCACACGCGCTAAAGCTTTGTCCAAACCTGATCTTCGTCAAGCCACAATTTGAACTTTATCGAGCAGTGTCGTATCAGATACGAGAAATAATGGCGCGCTATACCGATATAATCGAGCCGCTTTCGTTAGACGAAGCATATTTGGACGTATCATCGTCTACTCAATTTGATGGCAGCGCCACGTTGATTGCTGAAGCGATCAGAAAAAATGTGCAGGACGAACTATCGATCTGTGTTTCAGCGGGCGTCGCGCCCAATAAATTCTTAGCAAAAATCGCGAGCGACTGGAATAAGCCTGATGGAATTTGCGTGATTACACCAAGCCAGGTCTCCGACTTTGTTTTTACACTACCGGTTGGCAAGATAAATGGCGTTGGTAAAGTTACTGAGAAAAAACTCAATAATTTAGGAATAGACACCTGCGGCGACTTAGCCAAATTCGACACTGAAGAATTGTGTAAGCAGTTTGGGAAATACGGGCAACGCCTCTCTCTACTTTCACAGGGTATTGATGATAGAGATGTGATCACCGAGCGCATTAGGAAATCCCTATCCGTAGAACATACCTTCTCTAAGGACTTAACTGGGTTAGAAGAAGTGATTAGTAACTCACAACAAGTTTATGATGAACTCTGCTCACGGTTAGCTCAGTTCAAGAAAAAAATCATCATCACCAAGCGCTACGTCAAAGTTAAGTTTAATGATTTCAGTCAAACAACTTTTGAAGAGAGTATTCCTGCAATTTCTTCATTCGAGCAGCAAGCGATAGATGTGCCTGCCCAACAAGCTCTGTCTCTCGACGAATACAAACGAATGCTAGAGCATGCCTGGCAACGAGGAGACAAGCCAGCTCGCCTACTTGGGTTAGGGGTTCGCCTAGCAAACCAGAGTCAGGATCAGGGCAAAAGCCAATTGGACCTTTTTGAACACAACAACTAATAAAACCCTGTCAATAATCTTGTGCTACAATTCGCGCGTTTTTCCGCCCTTATTTAATGGACATATTTCAAGTGGATCACCCCTACGCCAAACTAACACCTGACTTTGTACTCGACGCTGTTGAATCAATTGGGCTTCTCAGTGATGCCCGAATTCTGACGCTCAATAGCTATGAAAATCGTGTATATCAAGTGGGCATGGAAGAAGGCTCTCCACTTATCGCGAAGTTCTATCGACCAAATCGCTGGACAAATGAGGCCATTCTTGAAGAGCATGAGTTTACCTTGGGCATGTTGAAGAGCGATATCTCTGTAGTACCACCGCTCGAAATTAACGGCTCAACGCTTCATGAATACGAAGGCTTTCGCTTTACCTTGTTCCCTCGCCAAGGAGGATATGCTCCAGAAATTGATATTCCCGACACACTCTATCGTATCGGGCTCAACATAGGGCGAATTCATCAGAGCGCAGGTAAAGCACAATTCAAGCACCGCAAGAGTTTTTCCTTAGATGAATGGGCTGTTCAAAGTCGAGAATTTCTGTTGTCGAGTGGCTTTATCTCTGACTCGCTCAACAAAGCTTACGATACACTTACGAGCCATTTGATCTCAAAAATGTCGTCTATTTGGGAGCAACATCCATTTCAAACGATCAAAATTCATGGTGACTGCCATTTAGGCAATATCTTATGGCGAGATGACTTGGCTTATTTTGTTGACTTAGATGATTGCGTCAATGGCCCAGCAATACAAGATTTGTGGTTAATGTTATCGGGTGACCGACAACAGCAAACTGAACAAATGATCGAACTAGTCGAAGGCTATGAAGAGTTCTGTAGCTTTGATACTCGAGAGCTCGCCTTGATTGAGACCTTAAGAACATTACGTATGATGTACTATTCTGCGTGGCTCGCTCGGCGTTGGAAAGACCCGGCGTTTCCGATGCACTTTCCTTGGTTTAACACTGAACGGTATTGGTCTGAACATATTCTCGAATTACGGGAGCAGCTCGCGATTCTGGATGAACCACCGTTAAAACTCACTCCAGATTATTGAGGCTGACGATGAAAACAGTTTCCGGCGATACGGTTAAACTAACAACCTTACTACTCTCAATTTTTGTGACGATAGTTACAACCGTTTTGATACTTGAGCTGAATGGTTTTATCAAACACAGCGAAGACAAGAAAGACCTTCCTGTCGCTGAATATCGCGCCGTCATCATTGAACAGCAGGATGAAAAGCTATACCGACTTTCACATAAACCATCTAACCAAACCGCCATTTGTAACGCAGGTTACCTGTTTATAACGTCAGACTTTGACAACGGCGTTCAAGCATTATTGGTCGACCACAAAAACCGTGGCGTTAACTGTATTCCGGCACGATAACTATGAAAGACCAGAAACCTGATAATATTTATGCCTCGCCATTTACAAAGGTAAGCGACTTTTCATTTGACGATGCCGTTGCTCGTGTCTTTCCCGATATGATCCAACGCTCAGTGCCCGGCTATACCACCATCATTCCGATGATCGGTTTAATCACAGAACAATACGCACAAGATCAGACAATTTGTTACGACTTAGGTTGTTCATTAGGCGCGTCAACACTTGCCATGAGACATGGCTTGAGAGACAAGACGTGCCAGCTAATCGCGATTGATAATTCTCAGTCCATGCTAGACCGCTGTTCTCATTACATTGAATTAGACAATGACAAGACCCCCGTAGAGTTAGTTTGCGCTGATATTAGAGAAGTAGAGTTTAAACCTTGCTCCGTGGTCACACTGAATTTTACCTTACAATTTTTGCCAACCGAAGATCGACTAGCTTTACTCAGCCGAATATACGATGCGCTAGTACCCGGAGGCGTATTGATTCTTTCAGAAAAGGTATGCTTTGAGAATGAAGAAGAACAAAGCCATCAAGAAGAACTACACTGGACCTTCAAACGGGCAAATGGCTATAGCGACTTAGAAGTCAGTCAAAAACGTTCGGCACTAGAACAAGTATTAATGGCCGAGCCGATGGAGACCCATCATCAACGGCTCAAGTCTGCTGGTTTTCAGCAGAGTCACATGTGGTATCAGTGTTTTAACTTTGTATCTTTGCTTGCATTCAAGTCAAGCAAATCAAATTAATCAAAGGCCTAGTAATGGAGTTTCAAGCAACGTTCGAAGACTTATTCCGGTTTATGAAAGGCGGCCGCCTCGAACCTTGGCTAGAAACACTCATTCCACTACTCAAAGAGAAGATGCAAGAAAACCCTCATGGCGACCTTGCTCGATGGCATGCAGCCTACTCTGCATTACCTGAAATTGAGCCCGATACAATCGCCTTGAACAAATCTCGCGTAGGTGCGTCTCGCAATACTGCCTTACCTGAAGGAATTCAAAATCAACTAGAGCTCGCGCTCGAAGGCCTATTACCCTGGCGCAAAGGGCCCTATGAATTATTTGGTACTCATATCGATACTGAATGGCGCTCTGACTGGAAGTGGGACCGTATTAAAGACCATATTAGCCCTTTAAAAGACCGCGTTATTTTGGATGTGGGCTGTGGCTCCGCCTACCATTGTTGGAGAATGTTAGGTGAAGGCGCGTTCCGCGTTATTGGGATAGACCCTAATTTTCTATTCTTAATGCAATTTGAAGCCTTAAAAAAATACTGCGGACCCAATGCGCCCATTCATTTATTGCCCGTGAAAATGGAGGATGTGCCCGATCAGCTTGAGGCTTTCGATACCACTTTTTCAATGGGCGTGCTTTATCATCGACGGTCTCCAATCGATCACCTAATTGAACTAAAAGGAACCTTGAAACGAGGTGGAGAATTAGTGCTAGAAACCTTGGTTTGTGACGGAGAGCTTGGCTACTCCCTTGTACCTGAGGGTCGGTACGCCATGATGAGAAATGTTTGGTTTATTCCAACCATTTCCACGCTAATACTTTGGATGGAACGCGCCGGATTTAAAGATGTGCGCTGTGTTGAAAGTAACCGAACTACACTCGATGAACAACGTTCAACTCAGTGGATGCAATATCAATCGCTTAAAGATTTTTTAGATCCAGACGATCCCTCACGAACAGTAGAGGGGCATCCCGCTCCGACCCGTGCCACATTGGTCGCGACTAAAAAATAAACAATAAAATAAGTCCGCCTTTCAGTTGATCACGCTACCAGAAAACATCACAACCATCGGCGGACATCAGATTGATATTGCGTGAATTCAGATCCAAATAATTTAACTAGCGCCCTTTCTTCTGGGGCAATTTGAAATTTGTTGATATATAGAACAAAGCCGACCACGCCTAGAATAGACAGAACCGCCGACAAATAAACCGTCCATGCACATAAAATAAGCGCAAAACCAACGTACATAGGATTGCGTGAAATACGATAGATACCTGAATCAACCAAAGACGATGCCGATTCTGGCTTTAGAGGGTTAACGGTCGTTTTTGCCCGCCTAAAAGAAACTACACCGGCGATGCAAAAAAATATACCCAAAAAGAACACTGCTAGACCCGAAACCAAACGGCTTAAGTCGCTCAATTCGATTATGGGTACAGATAGAGAAATGAGCCACATCATGGCTGCAAACAACATCCCTACAATCGGTGGAGGAATTCGATTTTCTAAGCCTTGCATAGTGTGACCAATAAAAATAAGACTAGTATTAAGCTACAACGGCTATCCGCTATCTACAACTCCGTCTGCACTGACAATTTGATAGTCGATGGTCGATAGAAGTAGCCGTAAATATGAAGCCGCGCTGCCTTGCCTGTCCTTTCTACCTTGTAAGATTTCAATCTGACTAGCACAGTGCCACAAACCTAAGGTTTGGCACCCTTTATATATCGCGGCTAGTTGAGAGTCAAAATTTGGTATGTCGAGTTCATCATGTGTGTAATCACTAATTTTTTGAAGTTCATCTACCTGCTGTCTAAACCCAGCGAGATAAACCTTAAGTTTTTGACGATTTATTGAGAGCCTCGAACATGTAGCGTCTGAAAGCTCTACGACCTTCTTCAACTCCTTTTGAAAGATGTCTTTGAGTTTAGATGTTGCCTCATTCTGACTAAAAGGCTTAACGATATATCCGTTTACGCCTAGTTGCACCGCTTTTTTAACCGTGCCCTTTTCATGACCCGAGGTAATCAATACAAACGGCAAAGCCTGACATAGCGCATCATTTCGAACTAACTCCAGTAATTCGATACCAGACATATCTGGCATACGCACATCACAACAACAAAGAACCGGCAAGGGGGAAGTTCTGAGGTAATCCCATGCAGGTACACCGTCATCAAATTCAAGTATTTCATGAAGACCAATTTTTTGAATAACACTCACTAGCGCGAATCGAGAAACGGGATCATCATCAATCACGATGACTTGCATGCTCAGTCCCCTCCTTCGTTCTGCGCCTGATAAGGCTCTAAGTGAGCAAGAAACTCATCAAATAACTCTCTTACTTTTGGCATATTGTTCTCATCAGCTAGTATCTCTAATCTCCCTGATAAACTCGCTAACGGCTCATCCTTCAAGTAGCCCGCACTGCCTTTTATACCGTGAAAAATCCGACCAAGCTCTGAAAAATTTTCTGTCCTTATCGCATTTACTAACTCGCTCACCCTTTGAGGAAGCGAATTAGTAAACGCAGAATTCATTCGAGCCGCGATATTTTCTTCCGAACGCTGCGGTTCTGCATCATTGCATTCATCCTGGTTATCAATTTCTGTTAGCTCAGCCGTACCAAACATCGTATCTAGCTCATTGCCGCTGGCACGAATGATTGGGTTCAATGAAGCACCCGATGCTAATAACTCACTGATAGTATCTGCGATAATTTTATGAAGCTCACTCTCGTTGACCGGTTTACTCAAAAAATGATTCATGCCAACCGACAGAAAGCGTTCTCGGTCTTCATTACTTACATTTGCAGTTAATGCGACGATTTTGATATCTGGCTGTAGTATCGGTTTGCCCTGCCATTCGCCTTCGCGAATATGACGCGTCGCGTCCAAGCCATCCATTTCAGGCATTCTTCCATCCATCAATATTATGTCATAGGGACTTTCTGTGGCGCGCTGTACTGCCAATTGGCCATTCTCGACTATTTCTATATCGTGCCCCATACCTTCCAGTAAGGTTCGAATAATTTCTTGATTGGTTTCGAAATCCTCTGCACATAGAACGTTGAGTTTATGCGTATGCGGCTCACTTGATTTTGATATTTCTTCAACCTCTGCAGCAGTTGCTCTACCCATTGGCAGTTCAAAATAGAACACCGAACCTTCTCCAGGGCGACTATCTACATTAATTGTTCCGAACATGGCTTCGATTAACTGTTTTGAAATTGACAGCCCCAAACCCGTCCCTCCATATTTTCGGGTTGTAGAAACATCTGCCTGTTCGAATTTTTGAAACAGCTTTGAAATGCCCTCTGGTGGAATACCGATTCCGGTGTCGTGAACAGAGAAACACAAGCGAACCGTGTACCTAGACAGTTCTAGCATACTAACATTCACTTTTACACTTCCTTCAGAAGTGAACTTTATAGCGTTTCCGATTAGATTAATTAGTACTTGCCGAATTCGTGTTGGGTCACACTTAACGTACTCTGGTACGTCATCATCAACCGTCATTTCAAAGTGCAAATTTTTCTGCTCAGCCGCGTCTCTAAACATCGCGACAGCGACTTCTACGTCCTTACGTAAATCAAAGTCAATCACTTCGATATGAAGCTTTCCCGCCTCCATTTTTGAGTAATCAAGAATATCGTTGATAATGGTTAATAAGGCTTTTGCATTGCTCTTGGCAATTTCCAGTTGATCTCGTGTTTTGTCTTGAACTGCAGGGTCATTCAGAGCGAAACCTAGCATCCCTAGCACACCAGACAATGGGGTTCTAATCTCATGGCTCATGGTGGCTAGAAAGTCACTCTTTGCTTGAGCGGCTTTTTCTGCCGCGGCTTTTGCGCTCTCTAAATTTTCTTGAACCAGCTGCATTTCATCACGTAAATGCCGCTCCACCTTAAAGGCTGCGTTAGTCTCATCTAACAAGACATTAAACCCATCCACTAGCGTGCCTATTTCATTCAGCTGCAAATACTCAGGCAGAGCCAAACGTTGATCACTATCTGCTTCTATCGTTTTAAGCTTTCTACTAACCTTGACTAGTGGCGTTGAGATTCTTATTTTTAATGCTTGCATCGATACAAAGCACGATACAAATACCACGAGGATAACGCCAAGAATAGTTGGAATGGAAGTACTGTGAGTTCTCTGACTTACCCAGTTTTCATTAGGGGCGACACGTAACTCGCCTAAAATTTGCTCTTGATCAAAAATAGACTCGAGCTGCATGGTAATGGTCACCATGGGTGCACCGCCAGATTTATGAATACCCGATAGGCGCATACCGGGGCTCAAGTCATCGGCGAAACCTTCCAGGGTAACCGAATACACAACATCAGTGCCGAGTAAACCGTTGACTGCATCGTGACCCACCGCCTCATTAGATGAAAATAAAGCAGCAGACGCCGTATTTTTGACCGCAGCCATCAGGTCCTTCACCTGACGCTCGCTATCCTCAATGGCAATTTGTTGATTCACCTGGTAGGCGATTAGACTAAATACGATAGACAACAATAGTGCACTACTAACCATGATCATCGCGACGTAGTGCTGTAAATGGCGAAAACGCATTAATTCGCCTCTAGTGTATATACCACCAATATTCCCTGTTTTTCGAGCTCCGCCTCATCCTGACCTCTAACATAAGCTAATGCCATGTTATCGCTACCAACTACTTCAAGTATTTTTGACGTACTATCCAATTCTTTTGGAGGCGAAGCTCGACCGGAATATCGCAGGCGCGCCCAATATGCATCGATATCCGAAATAGATTTACCTGTTAGCACTTCGAAGAACGTAGATCGAATATCAGAGCCCATTTCATTATCAAAAGCTTTTGCCGGTTTTCCGTTTGGAAAACTTCTGGCCCGACCTAAGAAAAGACTCATTACATGTTTACGAGACAACTTACTTAGCTCGGATTGTGCGTTTACGATCACCTGGATTTTGTCCGCATGACCGTCGGCCTTTACTTGCGAGATAGAAGCCAATGAAAATAGTAGTAGGATGAGGTAGGTCTTAATATTTTTCATATTAAAACACCCAATCAAACGTTGTTGAGCACCAAGATCGTGAGTCTCGCGTCCAATTTCTTTCACCAAATTCAGGCGTGTCTTGAGTAGGGTAGATTCCGAGAGAACCATCTTCGAGTGTCGCGTAATCACACTGAAATTTGAGCGCTTTTTGAGACGCAAAATCCCAACGTACACCCAGGCTCAGTGATCGCTGGTTCATCAATCCAGAGTTAAGATTGTCTTTCAATAGCGAATATATTGCACCGCTTCCCGCTCGAACCGCATCTAGTTGGTCCTGGCCTCCTGGAAGCACAAAAGCAAGTCCATCGTCAAAGACCGGAGGGTCATAGGGAAACTCCCGGTCATCCCACGAATAGGCGTACGACACATAGGGTAAAAACTCACCAAACCTACGCCCTACCTGCAAATAAAGCCGCTGTCCATCATAGTTGCCAAAATTATCACCATTTACATCACTAAATTCAGACTGAACTACCCAAGCGCCCGGGGTCCACTTGAAACCAATTGAACCATAAGTTATCTCAACGTCTTTTATTGAATAACCATCCGCTATTACTCGCGATTCAGGCCAAAGTTCCTCGACGCGTCCCACAACCACATCTAGCTGCTTTATCGCATTAGTGTTCTGTGTAAAGCGAAAACGGGCAATTGAAGCTCTTAGTGTGAAGTCATCTTTCTCCCAAGTGATGCCTGTACCAATAATCGGTGCGACTTTGGCGTAATTGTAAGAGGTTGACGTATCTAAGTAGCCGATATTAACGGTCGATTTTGCCTTACCCAAAAATACTTCGAAACGCACCAAGCTATCAAAATCGCCAAACTCAAATGTCGTTTTAAGTCCGTCGTAGTGACTAAAAGGAATCCAGGCGTAAAATTCAGTTTGCGGGCGAACTGTATGATATGAATAACCAACATCACGATGATCAGATAGTAAGAAAGTATCCAATACCATCCTACCAAGCTGAAAACTCCAATTATCGTTTGAACGATACCTCAAGAAAGCCATCTCAATTGACTGTTCGATACTGTCGTTTACTTTCTCCTTAGCGACAACTTGGCCAACTACATCCCAATTATGCTCCAACTCCTTTCGGACCTGGACACCAAGACTCGAATCGATCAACCAGCCACTGCGTTCAACTTCTATGCTTCGCTGAGTGATATTTCGCTTGATCACCAAGTCATCATATTTAGAGGTATGCGTGTACCCTAGCGTGCCAAAGCTAGTCACTTCCCATGAATCATGTGGGTGACCATCAGCAAGAACGTTCGAGCAAATAACTAACAGAAAAAAATACGAAAGTGTTCGTTTGATAACGAAAATCGGAGATAATAATTGAAAGGAAATAAATCGGTTTTTCATGTCTGATTGCCTAGCCCAAAAAGTAGTCAACAGTCGACAAATTCGAGTATTACTAAAGTTTAGGTGAGGAATCTGAAACTACAAGCTTGGTGACTTAATGAATATTTAGCGGCTCAGCTTCAAGGTAATCGAGCAAAGCACGTGACGCAGACTTGATCTCTTCGCGATGTTTTTCTTCCAGAGCAAAACGCTGTGTGTCCAACTTGTCAATAAAGTGCTTATCGACTTTTTTGCGCGCATCGTGAGTAGGCATGTGTTGAGTCGATACATACATCAACTCAAATATTTTGAACGATTCATCTTCGTGAAGCAAAGGGGCAAGGTGGTCCAAAATCACCTTGATCCGTATACACCCTTCAGACAATTCAACTTGATCATCAAGTATCGTGATCGCGAGTACTTTCAAGCTGTCTACTAAGTATTTCTTCTGTTCAGTTTGACTGTTTTTTTTCTCAAGCGCTTGGCTTTTGTACTCTTTCAGCACCTTTGTTTTTCTAACAATGTATAGACTCAGGCCTGCAATAATAAACAGGCCAAACAAAATCAACAGCCAAATTGATCGATCAGACATCACAAACCTTCTGCGCTAACCAAAAGGCGCAACGCCAATTAAGGGAAAGTGTACAAATTTAGCGAAGGCAACGAACGCCACAACACCAGCAATAACTACAAAAAGATCGTTAATCTTCGACGTAGCACCAGCTGTTTCTGATACCGGCTGTCTTTTTTTCATTGAAATAATTTCAGCAACCGCCCAGATCAAAAAACTACCGAACAGTATTACATCCGACAGATTCCCATTCACCAGCAGGTGCCCTAACGCCCATAATTTTACCGCAATGAGCTGAGGGTGCTTTATACGAGCTTTAATATTACAAGGAATATATGAGGCTATAAAAAGAATAAAAACAGGGAGAATTAACAGAGAGCTTAAGTGTCTCAACCAAACAGGGCCCGTGTATAACACGACAGGCTCTAGCCTTAAATCGGCATAACCATTCGCAATTAACATAATGCCACCGATAGAAACTAGCGTGTAAACTAGCTTCCACCCTATGGTGCTTCGCGCGGCCAAACTATCTCGAAGGGGTCTCGCGAAAATCGAGATAGAATGAATCCCAAAAAACAAAATAATCCCCATAATGAGATTAGCCATTGTTAAGTACCCTGATAATGAATTTGAAACACCACTCTATTCCATATCGAAAAAAATATCTTCATGAAATAGAGTAACTAAGAAGTACTCGTCATATATCGTTCAAACCACAAACACTAACTCGGCGTAGACTGACTTCGCCATTTCATCGCCTTGGTAAACAACCACTGATACCCTGTTGGAAAGCATCTGACCACGCCATCAAATAATCTAGCATCAACACCTATCAAAACACGACGAGCATTCTTGCGAACACCTTTCAAAATTGTTTTTGCTGCACTCTCTGGCGTGTGGATAAACATGTTTTCAAAATTAGCTGTAGACGCCGCTTTGTCCATGCCGGTGATAGTCTCAACACTACTATTCATGCGTGCTGATTTTGCAATATTCGTTTTGATTCCACCAGGGTGAATACACGTGGTACTGACATTTGAGCCAGTTATCTCTAAGTCTTGCCTGAGCGACTCAGTAAAGCCCCTAACTGCGAACTTACTCGCATTGTAACCACTCATTAGCGGCTGAGAAGTAAGACCAAAAACACTGGATATGTTAACAATATGCCCTTCTCCCGATTGCTCCAAATAAGGCAAGAAGGCTTTGGTTCCGTAGACGACACCCCAAAAATTGATATCCATAATCCATTCGTAATCTTCAACCGATAAGGCATCAACCGTACCAGACAACGCTACACCGGCATTGTTAAAAATCAAATTCACACGACCATGGTCTGCTACTACTTTATCAGCCCACTCATATACTGCTTTTTTCTTAGATACATCGAGTAACTGGTGAGTAACCGCTACGTTGTATGGTTGAAGTAAGTTAACAGTCTCTGCCAACCCAGCTTTATCTACATCTGAAAGCGCAACATGACACCCTGATTGCGCAAGAGCAATCGCCAAAGCTTGCCCGATACCTGACCCTGCACCTGTAATGGCCGCTACCTTGTCATCTAAATTTTTCATCTTTATTCCTTATGCTTTGTCGTGCAACACCACAACGTGAATTTCTTAGACCTTGGTTCAAACCAAAACGTGTTAACCGTCAATAATATGGTCTGCCGTTTTGAATTTTTTTGCCCATCGTCGATAAGTAAAACTGAAGCCCGGAAACATCGCGATCACCTTACCACTTTTGCTTTTATACCAAGAATCACAGCCGCCACTCTGCCAAACGGTCTTTGTCATTTCTCGATGGATTAGAGCGGTATACCTTTCTTCGGCGTCAGCTTTGACTTCAATATTACTTGCGCCTTTTTCTGTCACCTCTCGAATACTTCTCATTATGTAAGCCATTTGTGACTCGATCAAGAACAGAGCTGACGTATGACCAATACCGGTGTTTGGCCCCGTAACAACAAACAAGTTTGGAAAATTGGGCGCCGTCGTACCGAGGTACGCCCTCGGAAAATCTTCCCATACCTTTCTTAGCGTAATACCGTCTTTTCCTTCCACAGGATAAGAAATCACACCATCTGTCGCATCATAACCTGTTGAATATACGATTAAATCTAACTCATGTTCTGTGCCATCTTGAGTGATGATACCTTTTTCGGTAATTTCCTTAACGCCGTTGTTCTTATCGAACAAGGTGACGTTCTCTCTACAATAAGCGGGGTATAAAGTGTCAGATAGAATCACTCGCTTACAGCCAAATGAAAAATCCGGCGTCACTTGTTGCTGCATTTTAGGGTCACCGATGTGTTTTTTGATCAATTTTTGCGCGGCGTTTTTCCCAATTAGGTTGAGCATGCCTTGGGAATATTTGAAACCCACCACTCGATATTCCAAACTCCAATATATAAGCGCTCGAACAAACTTATAGATCAGTTTGCTCTTGAGGAGCTTTTTCTGCCAAGCACTGAAGTGCCAATCATTACGTGGCATTACCCAATGAGGGGTTCGCTGGAATATGCTCAAGTGCTTAACTTTATCCGCTATTGCTGGTATTACCTGAGCCGCACTTGCCCCGCTACCAATAATGGCTACCCGCTTTCCTGCATGATCGTATGATCCATCCCAATTATTGGTGTGGAAAGACTTACCCTTGAACAAGTCCTTTCCCTTGAATTCAGGAATAACTGGCGTACTTAGTGGACCTGTAGCATTGATCAAAAACTGACATGACAGCGACGCCTTACCCTCTATATAAATTTGCCATATGTTAAGCTTTTCATCCCACTTGATCTTGGAGACAGTAGTATTAGTAAGCGTTTTTTCCGCAAGATTGTTCTTTGAAATCACATGATTCGTATAGGAATTTAACTCTTCTTGCTCAGCATATTTTTGTGTCCACGCATAAGGCTCAGGCTGCAAAGAATATAGAATAGACGGCACGTCAACCGCTGCCCCTGGATAGACATTTTGACTCCAGGTTCCGCCCATAAACTCCCGTCGTTCAAGAATTAGGAAATCGTCTACACCTTCTTTGCGAAGATTTAAAGCAGCTGTCATCCCACCGAACCCGCTACCGATAATGATGACTTTATATTCTTGTTTCATTATTTCTCCAAAGAACAAACAAACTGTGGCACCGAAGTGCCGCCTATATCTATCGAAAGAACCAGCAATATAAACTACTGCTTCAATAAAAGAAAGCATCTGACTACGCGCGTCGTCAGATATAAAGTTACCCCATGAGTATACTTAAAGCCTTGGAGCATCTTCGTTATTGTGACAGCTGTGATTTAAGGTTAAGGAAGTTATTGCTTATCATGCGCGAGTGGTTGATAACTCGACAAAAACCTAAGATATAGCACATATATTAACCAGACTTTTATCTTATTCTTTTTTAGAATATACAGCTAGCCGACTATCTCTTTTCAGTCTACACAAAAATAAGCTACAGCATTGTCCGCACATACACCCACGACTATACTACCCCCTTTTTAAAGCTGTCCTGCTATTAGTACTTTCGTACCTTGTAATAAAGAGAAGAAGTAACCAGCAGTTCAAGAATAACAAACCGTGGAGACCACCGTATGCGATCACGCCTTGTTCATTGGGCGCCGACATTGCTGCTGCCTGCATTATATGCAGCAGATGTCAGTGCAGAATATGGATTGAATATGCCCGTTGGGGTCACTGATGTAAGTAAGTCAGTGTTCGATTTACACATGCAAATCTTCTGGGTTTGCGCAGCCATTGGCGTAGTGGTCTTTGGCGTTATGTTTTATTCGATGTTTATGCATCGAAAAAGCAAAGGCGCGGTTCCCGCCAAATTTCACGAAAGTACCCTAGTGGAAATCATTTGGACCGTCATTCCTTGTGTCATTCTTGTTGCCATGGCATGGCCTGCGACAACTACTTTGATAGAGATGTACGATACCTCTGAGTCAGAAGTCGACATCAAGATCACAGGGTATCAGTGGAAATGGCGCTACGAGTATATAGGTGAGGATATTGACTTCTTCAGCTCTCTAACAACCCCCAAAGATGAAATTTATAACAAAGCTGAAAAGAACGAAAACTACCTACTTGAAGTAGACAACGAACTCGTCATTCCAGTGGGTAAAAAAGTACGGTTCTTGATCACTGCTAATGATGTTATCCATTCATGGTGGGTTCCTGACTTTGCAGTCAAGAAAGACGCCATTCCCGGATTTATTAATGAATCTTGGACACGTATTAATGAGCCAGGCATTTATCGCGGACAATGTACCGAGTTATGCGGTAAAGATCATGGTTTCATGCCTGTTGTTGTCAGAGCTGTAGAAGAGGAAGAGTATGCGGCCTGGTTGTTAGCGAAACAGGAAGAGGCTAAAGCTGAAGCTGAGCTCGCCAAGCTGACTTTCACCCTTGAAGAGCAAATGGCGCGGGGCGAATCGGTTTACAATACTAATTGTGCCGCTTGTCACCAGTCTAATGGTGCCGGTATTCCTCCTGCCTTCCCTGCTCTAAAAGGAAGTGCTATTGCTTTGGGTCCAGTTGAAAAACACATTGAACTTGTCGTCAATGGTGTCAGTGGTACCGGGATGCAAGCCTATGGTGGACAGTTAAGCGACGTGGATATGGCTGCAGTGGTCACCTATGAGCGTAATGCTTGGGGTAACAACACTGGCGATAATGTTTCCGCGAAAGATATTGTTGAATTTAAGAAGAAGTAAGGAGGGCTTATGAGCGCTGCAGTTGATACCAATAATAATGCACATAACGAAGACGCACATGAAGAGCATCATGGCCCT
>ENA-OSET01001048-OSET01001048.1-sediment-metagenome-genome-assembly--contig:-NODE-1048-length-29721-cov-4.398529_pt1 | contig 29721 bp, 22 predicted proteins | sample MGYA00237882_ERZ534229 | MGnify/ENA primary metagenome ERZ534229 (study PRJEB26408, sample SAMN06266212) | sediment metagenome | isolation source: Hudson Canyon methane seep mesocosm | place... | reverse complement strand
AGAATCAAGATATAAGTAATACCGTCGTCAGCAGGGCTTTGTCCTGCTGTTTTTTTATGTTTTCTCGCTAACTTTTAGTTTCTTCTTGTCTGCTCATAATCACCTCGCCGAAATAATATTCGGGCCTTTCTGAAAAACTATGCAAGCTGTATATTGACTGGAACGACAGTTTGTCAGTCAGGCACACAGAGGCTCAGTATATTCTATGCAAAAAGTGCTCATTTTATTTGCTCACCCATCTCAAGGCCGGTCAGAAGTAAATTACCCTTTGTTCGAAGCATCTCGACATTTTGAAGGCGTCACGGTAGTCGACTTATATGCAGAGTATCCAAACTTTCGTATCGATATTGATAAAGAACAGGCCAGACTAATTGAACACGATATTATTGTGTTTATGTTCCCGCTCTATTGGTATTCGACGCCTTCTATTTTGAAGGAGTGGCAAGACCTGGTTTTTGAACACGGTTTTGCTTACGGAAAAGATGGTGATCAACTTAAAGGAAAAACCTTCTTGGCTGCTGTTAGCACTGGCGGATCAGAGGATGCGTATCAAACTGATGGGTACAACCATTTTACCTTGAGAGAATTACTTCATCCGTTAGAGCAAACGGCAGTGTTTACAGGCATGAAATACCTCCCGCCATTCGCCCTTTTTAGCGCACGTACCGCAGTAGAAGAAGACCGAGTTCAATGTCATATAAGAGATTGGCACTTGGTGATACAAGCCCTTCAAGCATCTTGTTTTGATCATACAATATGTGACCAAACCGAAACAATTAACTGTGTGATGCCGAAAATAAAATCCTGTCTTGAAGGAGTGTGCAAATGACTGTCTATTTCATACAAACCTTTATTTATCTGCTCGCCGCCATTATTGCTGTTCCTTTGGCGAAACGTTTCGGGCTTGGTTCAGTGCTAGGGTATTTGATTGCTGGTGTGGTGATTGGGCCAATGATTGGTTTAGTGGGTGATGAAACTGTCACCATTCAACACTTTGCCGAGTTTGGCGTGGTCATGATGTTATTTCTGGTCGGGTTAGAGTTAGAGCCCAAGATGTTATGGCAAATGCGCAGTCGTCTGTTGGGGTTAGGTGGTTTACAGGTTGGGCTGACAGCGGCAGCAGTGACCGGTATCGCGATATTACTTGGACAAACTTGGACTATCGCGCTTTCTATCGGTTTGATTTTTTCCTTATCATCCACTGCTATCGTTTTGCAGACATTTAACGAAAAAGGTTTAGCCAAGACAGAAGGCGGTCGAGCCGCGTTCTCGGTTCTGTTATTTCAGGATATTGCTGTCATACCCATGTTGGCGTTGATTCCATTGTTGGCCATACCAGAACTTGTCGAAATCGCACAAACGATGGCGACAGCGAGCGAAGGGCATCATGAAGAGCTTAGTTTTGTGTCGGGGCTAGCGCCTTGGTTGTATGCGCTTGTTACGATTTCCGCTGTGATTGCTGTGATTGTGGGAGGTCACTATTTAAGTCGGCCACTTTTTCGATTCGTCGCAAACTCTGGTTTGCGTGAAATTTTTACCGCAGCGGCGCTCATGTTGGTAATCGGTATTGCTGCATTAATGAGCTTGGTTGGGCTATCGCCTGCACTGGGTACTTTTCTTGCTGGCGTTGCTTTGGCAAATAGTGAATTTCGTCATGAGTTAGAAAGCACTGTCGAACCGTTCAAAGGTTTGTTACTAGGGTTATTTTTTATCACCGTGGGCGCCGGTATTAATTTTGGTCTATTGGTGAGTAACGCTCTGCTTGTTGTTGGTTTGACGCTAGGCGTGATGTTAATCAAGGCGCTTGTGTTATTTGGTTTAGCGAAAACTTTTCGAATTCAGCAAAGTGACAAGTGGCTATTTACATTGAGCTTGGCTCAGGCAGGGGAGTTTGGTTTTGTTCTACTAAGTTTTAGCACGCAAAATCACGTTTTGCCGACAGACTTATCTCAACTCTTGTCATTGGTGGTGGCCCTCTCGATGTTCTTAACACCTGGACTCTTCATATTGTTCGATAAAGTGGTTATGCCGAAATTCGAGTTGGATGAAAATGAAAGAGAAGCGGATGATATAGATGAACAAGGTACAGTGATTATCGCTGGCGTTGGCAGGTTCGGGCAAATCGTCAATAGATTGTTAATGGCGAATGGCGTGAAAACGGTTGTGCTAGATCACGAGGTGACTCAAATCGACAACCTAAGACGCGTTAATATCAAGAGTTACTACGGTGATGCGACCCGTTCAGACCTGCTTCATACCGCAGGTATCGAGCAAGCCAAGTGTTTGGTGATTGCAATTGATGATCAAATTCGTGCAGTCGATTTGGTCAAACATGTTAAAAAACACCATGCTCACGTGAAAGTGATGGCAAGAGCGTTCGATCGAGGTCACGGCTACCGTCTTAGACAGGCCGGAGCTGACACTATAATCTCCGAAACCTATCATTCAGCGTTGGAGCTAGGTGGTCAGGTTTTACGAGCCCTAGACTTTCACCCCTTTCATGCTGAACAAACGAAGTCGACCTTTTTAGAAATTGAAGCGAGTCATCGTGACGTTCTTTTTGACACATGGGTCAAAATTACAGAAGACGACAAGTATGGTAGCAAGTACAGTCAACTCTTTATGGAGATAGAAGAAACGCTTGGAAAGAGAATGCAAAAGGATCGTTCTGATCGACATTCTCGTACGGTGAGAGGATGGACGCCACCACCTAAAGATTACTCATCAAAGCTTTCGCAAGAAGATAGTTAGTTAACAAAATCTGTCTTGGGTAGCAACGCGGTGATGCCTTATCTTCTATAGGGCGTTATTGTTTCTTGTTTACTGTTCTTTGGCTAAATATTCATCGGTTTCAAGAATGACCTTATAAAATACGCCCCAAATAGAACCTTCTATTAGCGATTCTCGTAGGCCACCCGATGAGTCACAAAGCCATGAGTTGTCCAGCAAATTCTCAAACACGGTTTTGTATTTTTCAGTATGTCCGCGTCTGATGTCTGTGCCATAAAATATCTTGGCCATGTTTCCTTCGTTATGGTCATGATCATATCGATAGGTCAATATTTCACGTGCAAAGATCCCATCATCACCGTTGCTGGCTTTAGACCATTTACCTTCTAACTCCCACTTTTGCTCGGATGCGGCTTCTAGATCCTCTTGGCATGACGCGGCCAAAAAACCAGTGATCACGCCGACATGTTTGTAAACAATATCGGCCATTTTTAAAAAATTATCTAGATTAGTGTGCTGTGCCTGAATTTCTATATTCAGGGTGTTTTCTTGAATCTCACCCTGTTGAATAAAAAAACCAATCACCAGCCAAAGAAAAGCCAGTGGGCTGAACGCGCCGCCAAGAAAGCTACCTACTTCGTCCAAGGGAAGCTTTAAGAATTCTTGCCAGTTTACTTGCTGAAACAAATACATCGTTAACAACAACAGCCATGCAAGACTCAAACCTAGGCCGACGGCAATGCGCCAGTCTATCTTTTTTTGAGTAGAGATATCTTTAGCTAACTGCACAGTATTCTCCTTAAATGCCATTTAGCTGTGCCGGTTTCACATGTTAGTTCACCGAATTTCGGAATTTAAAATCAGCGTAGTGGGAACAATTTTACGGGTACTTTTTGCACTAATCGGCTATTAAAGTGAATGCATTACTTCCAGCGAGGGCCTGTAACCCATGCGACCAAGCTATACCTAACACCTTTAGTCACCGGTGTAACATGATGCATAACCCAGCTAGGGAACGTAATGATCGCACCGCGATCTCTTGATGCGTATACTTCATTTCGAGAGTAAAAAAAGCCTATTCTTCCACCTTCGTAATCGCTTGGCTGGCTTAGTTGTATAGATAGGCTCAGCTTTCTTTCTGCAGCGTGCGCACCTACATCCATATGCCAGGTGTAATGTCCATTGTCGTCTTCATGATAACGACTAATTTGAATTTTCCCCTCTAAATGTTTGATTGAAAATCCATAATAATTCTTGTTAGCTTCAAGAATAGCTTTCCAAACCTTTACGTAAACCCAGTCATACTTTTTCTTGTCTAGCCCGTGAACTTGCGCGCGTCTAATTTCTGGATCAGTAACTTTTCCGTCTACACGACCGGTAAACATTTCTGTTTCAGCAGCCTTGATGAGCAGGTCCATTTCGTCATCTGTAAAACAGGGGTCTACGGTCGCTTGAATTTTAAAACCACTCATTTTTGTTGTCATTATTTAATCGTTCCTGAAAAATCGAATTACATCATTTGAAATAAGTCACGTCACGTAGCCGCAAATTCAGCTTAGCACTTTTTACGCTATCCAGTTTAACGGTGCAACTTTTCAGTGGCTGTATCGTGAATTTGGCCACAAAAAATTAGGGTATTATAAGACGATGAAAACTAACTAGAGGACAAAATTGCGAAGAAAATGAGCGTATTCAATACTCCAGTAGTCGAGCTGGGGTTAGCACTATTTGTGGAGTACCAAGAGAGTATGTTGTTGGTGGAATATCAAAAGCAATGAACGTGTGACTCAAAGGCACGCTGTCACCATGATTTTATTCACTTTTCTTCGTACTGATACTCGTCCTCATCCCAGTGCTCGTCTTCGTACTCTTCGTACTCTTCGTACTCTTCGTACTCTTCGTGGTCAAAGTCGCCTTCATGCCACTCCGCTTCGTGTTCCCAGTGTCCATCTTCGTCGTTAAATTCATGGTTTCCCTCGTCATGGAATTCATCGAATAACTCGTCTCCTTGATCAAGCTCGATCATGAATTCTTGTGCTTCAAAGTCGCCGTCGTCAGACATGCTAGCGTTAACGTGGAAAGTTTGTTCCTGGTAGTTGTCTTCGATGAAATCAGCAATGTCTTCGGCAATAAATTCGATGCCACCAATACTGACAATGCCATCCATGTCGTCATCGAAGAAGAAGCCTTCATAGATAATATCTGTCACGTCGTCCAATATAGTTTCGACAGAATCAAGATCAAGTTCTGCTATGACAAAATTCTCACCTTCGAATTGACCACTAACAAGAAAGCGCTTATCGAGCTCATCTGGAAGCAAGAGTTCATCGATTTCGACAGGTAAATTATTGACCTGCCAGCTACCGTTATCCGACTGGGCGAGCTCACCAATGACCTGTAATTGTTCAGGTGTCTCGATGATGTCAATTCGGCTGGCGACAATATCTCCATTTGCTCGTCGTAAGCCGCTGACTTCTATGAAAGCACCTTCGAGCAGCAATTCCGGAGCCGTATTTTGCGCGACGATAGTGTCGTAGATGACCGTGGTTTCGTCTAGTGAGACGCTCTGGTTTAATACTTCTAAGGTAGATGTGTCTAGAGAGAGTGAAGCAATTTGGCCAACTACTTCGTGGATAATATCAATAGAGCGAGCTTGGTAGGCTTGGTCTGTTTCGACCGCATTAACGGCGACGACTTGACCAAGTTGCAATTCGCCGGCCGTGGCAGGTGCTCGATTGATAGTGATGGGCGTTTGTTCATCAAATCGTACATGAGCATCGTTAACCCAAATACTGCCAAACCCGGTAATCGTTCCGACAATACCTGTACCGCCAATACCACCGCCTGTCGTATCATCTGAGTCTTGCTTGGCAGAAGACTTTCCAGTTCCACCGATGCCAGAGCCTGTACCAGCTACTTGGCCAGTTCCACCAATGCCGCCGGTATTGCTGTCAGAGACTTGTTCAGTAGAGGATTTTCCTGTCCCACCAATACCACCAATACCACCAATACCACCAATACCACCAATACCACCAATACCACCTATTCCGCCTCCGCCAGGAGCATGCTGAGCCTGTGAGTCCAATTGAGCGCTGGAGCAGCTCAATAAAAGTAAGGTTATGAGGAGCGCAGCGACTGACCTAAGCGCGCTCATCATCGCTCTCTTCTGGTTGAGAGAAGAAATACAAACCAAAGTTCATACGGTGTGGGGTAGATGTATCTGCGGTTTGATCTTGTGTTGTGGTGAAGTGTTTCTGATCTGTTTTCTGAAGCTTCATCGCTTTCTTGTTCAAGTCTTGCAGCACTGCCATGCCTTTCTCTTTGGCCTGGTCTTCAAGTACTTGAATTGAACGGTCGCTTAAACCGCTATAGTAGACGCAGCGTTCCAGAAAGGGAGGGGTGTCGGTAAGCAGGTTGTGATTGATGGCTTCAAGGTGGTCAGATATGTTCATGCCCAGATAGAATGCTTTTTCGTCAATTCCTTTGTTAGGAATAAACCCCTCGGTATCGAGCGATACCCACTGGTCGTCTACTAGGGATGCGATACCCAGTCGCATCCACTCATCCAAAATAACGCGCGCGCGCATATCTTGTTTGCAGACTGACTGTACTAATTGTTCGAAATCTGGGCTTGAATCGGAACTGTTTTCTTTCAAGGCGAGACGCCGTGGTTTACCGTCTTTGTCCAAGAAGTCTGGGTCGGTCATCCATTTCGTTACGAGTTGAACGCCTATGCTAACCGTTTCTGGGTAGTTCTCTTCTTCTGCTTCTTGATGCCGAAGACGTTTGGTGTCTTTTCGATGTACGCCGGTCAGCATACTGATTCGCGTATCGGTTTGCTTCTTATTATCGAGTGGAAAGTCCTTCTCAGCGACGTCTACATATACCTCTTTTAATATCTCGACCAAAAATGGCAGCGTTATTTGGAAGGACAGCAATAGGCGAACCAGCGGTCTGAGCAGCTTCTTGATCGCTAATATTAGGGCTTTTGGCGGCGCCCCGGTTTGGCTAGATACTGTATTTTTAATAGGCATAATTTTTAGCATATATTATTGTGGGAAAAATTCCCATCTATATTTGTAACATTGTAAATCAGGTCACTTTTTAGTCATTTCTTTTCTATTTCTCTTGAAAAGGGAAAAATTCCCACATATTATTAATGCGTCAGGTGGGAAAAAATCCCACAATCTAGAGCTGATGCCCTAGAGTTCTTAAACGGTAGAAAGAAACGTCACCATGCTTTTAACTTCAGCACACGTTTCGTAGTCATCCCGATTGGAGGAGACGACATGAAAAATACTAGACCTAATAAACGAATGAAAAGATCAGCACTTGCCACAGCCATTTCGATGTTCATTGCAGGGACTGCATATTCAAGTGACTACTCGACGCGCATTATCGGTGGGGCAAATGCACCTGCAGATACCTATCCATGGATGGTGTCGGTGAAAAGCTCAGATGACGGAGAGCATTTTTGCGGTGCGAGTTTAATAGCTCCCTCCTACGTGATGACGGCTGCTCATTGTGTCGAAGATGTGCGTGCGGAAGATATTAAAGTTACGGTAAGCGAGTTCGACCTTGAAGCAGAAAGTAATCAAGAGAAAACAGTAGCAATTAAGCACGTATACCTTCATGAATCGTACGGAGATGATAACGACATAGCGGTACTGGAGTTGGCCTCTGCAATTAACAAAACGCCGGTAAAATTAGCGGGTGTGGTACTGAATGATTCCATCAACATCGGTTCAAATATGACTGTAATGGGGTGGGGTAATCAGTCTCAGGATGGCGAAAATTTTCCAAACTTATTGCAAGAAGTACAAGTACCTTTAGCTGATTTTCAGCAATGTAAAACCAACTATGCGGGTATCGATGTCGATATTACTGACAACATGTTATGCGCAGGTTTAGTCGAAGGCGGTAAAGATTCTTGCCAAGGAGACAGTGGTGGCCCATTGCTATTCCAAAAGGATAGTGATTGGTATCAAACAGGTATCGTCAGTCACGGAGAAGGCTGCGCGCAAGAGAATTTCTTTGGTGTTTATACGAAGGTTTCCTCTTACACAACTTGGATTTCCAGGGCTACTTCTGGAGAACTAGAGCCCTACGTGGCTGATGGTGAACAAAGCTACGATGATGACTACAGTGATGGCGACTATGGTGATGATGAGTATGACGAGCATACTGATAACGAATTTGATGGCGACGATTATCAAGACGAAGACATGCCTTTTGGTCTGCCCCTTTATTTAGAGTTCATCGCAACAGAAGATGAGGCTGTGGTAGAAGAGTCTTTTGAATTCCTCAACGAAACTGATTCAGCAATTGCGATTCAGGGTATTAGTTTAGAGAACGATCAACACTTTGCACTAACGGGAAATACGTGTGACGCTCGAACTTTGGATCCTGAACAAGCGTGTGAGGTTCAAATCGCCTACACCGCTGGAGACGAAGAATTTCACGAAAGCGCACTTAGCATTTCACTCAACGACGAAGAAGAACCTCTTGTCGAAATTCCCTTGTTCGGTGCTCTATTTGACGAACTCGAGTTAGATGATGACTTCGATGGCATGGATGGTATTGATGATGAAGAGTGGTTCTTCGATGGTGATGATGCCTGGGAAGGTAATTCAGAAGAAGGCGCATTTACCTTGTCTGCCGATGCTGTTTCTGTAAACCAAGATGCCGTATTGATGACTGAGTTGGAAGGTCCAGGAACACTCGAATTCGAAATGACGCTCGAAGGTGATGTGTCAGGTAATTCGCTAAGCTTTATGGTAGACGGTGAAGTGGTTACCACTCTTTCGAGTGAACGCGCTGCTAAAGAGCATAGTATGGAGCTGAGTGAAGGAGAGCATCAAGTCGCTTGGGTTTACCATAAAGCGGAACAAAGCGGTGCTGGAGCACAAGCTAGCGTTAATGACATCGAGTTCGAACAAGAAGGCCAAGATGGCTTCGACGATGATGATTTTGGCAACGAATTCTCAGATGAAGACGGCCCTTCTGATGAAGAAGTGGGACAAGCGGTCGACACCTTAGCAGAGGCAGTGGGCGGTGCAGGAAGTTCTGACTCCTTACTAATCGCGATCATGATGCTATTTGGTTTGGGTTCTCTATTACCAAAGGTGCGAACACAAAGAACTAGTAAAGAAGATATCAGCTAATCAAAGTTAAAAAGGCGTAGAAGGGCGAACCAGAGAGTTCGCCCTTCTTTTTATTATTACTAACAGGCAGCTACTTTGTTCAGTGAGGTGATGATGTCGTATCAAATTTCAGTAACCAACTATCTATTTTCTGCGGTCATACTCTTAGCAAGCAGTACAAACTTTGCGAGTGAGCGCCAAGCAGCTGAGACTAGTCTCGATACCGTTGATAAGGTGAATCTCGTTGCTCTCTTTGGGATCGAGCTCCACGCGTCGCACGTGCTATTTAAAGTAATGAGTAATGGCTGTACATCCGACAAGCACTTTGAAACATTGCTTGTTTCAAGTGGCAGATCGCTGGAACTAGGTATCGAACGAACTAAGCGTGATCGATGTAGACGAAAGCCTAAGCTGATTCAGATAACAAAAGAGCTGGACTATTCTGGCTTAGCACCTAATCTACCAATAATGTTAGTCAACCCTCTTCAGATTCACACTAGATAGGCGCATGTTTTGGTCACGCTTTTTCGAACGTCATTTACGATAATTTTTGCCTTCTCCGTCCTATTCAGTACGCAAGTAGTGGCGGCAGATGACGTTCCAGCCAAATCGATTCAAAAGGCAAAAGAGCAAACAAAGAAAGTTCGTAAAATAAAGTTGATTAAGCGTGCCCCAACGCGTCTTAAATCATACGAATACACGCGAGACAAACTGAGTTTCGGTTTTGGTTTGAACTACAGTTCTGGTGACTATGGAACTAATAAATCTACCGAAGCCTTCAGTGTTCCATTACGAGCGAGTTATAGCCGAGGCGACTGGCGCGTTAGCGCACAAATGCCATACATAAATATTACCGGACCAGCCAGTGTGATCGTCATTAGTGACGGGCCAGAAGTAATCGAAAAATTTGCACAGGGCGAGCGTCATAGATGGGGGAACGGTGATTTGCGACTGACAGCTCAATACAAAGTCTATGCAAATTCTCAATCAAAAACCGGAATACGCCTCGGTTCGACGATAAAATTTCCTGTTGCTAGCGACGATGCCGAATTGAGTTCAGGCGAGTATGACTACAGTTTTTTTACCGGAGCTTATGTTAGGAAGGGGCGTTGGGTTACCAATGGGCGCATTGGCTATCAACTAATGGGCGATACATCGAAAACAGACTATAACAACAGACTCTACGGGTCAGCGGGCGCATACTATCGAATCGACAGAAAGCAAAGTGCTGGCTTTAACCTTTCCTATAAGCAGGCGGCGATAGAAACAAGTGATTCGCTCAGAACGGTATCGGGCTATTTTAGTCGTCGACTCGGTGACGGCTGGCGTGCGAGTGTTTCTATTGGTTCTGGCCTAAGCGATTCAAGTGCGAACGTATTTGGAGGTATTCAGTTTACTAAAAGCTTTGTTCAAAAACGTCGCGTCAATACTGTCAAAAACTGATCACAGTTAGTCAGATTAAGCCTAGTTACTTTCGATGCCAGATTGTTTCTTCACAACCCCCGGTGGTACCTTGAAGCGCTGCTTGAACGACTTACTAAACGCTGCTTCAGACGCATAGCCCGTTCGAGATGCGATATCGAACATACTTAGTTTGTTTTCCAATAACAGCGCCTTCGCTCTTTCAAGCCGCCAGCGTTGCATATAAGGCTTGGGCGATTCCCCAACCAATTTGCTAAAGCGCTCGCTAAACGCGCTTCTAGAAAGTGAGACAGAAGCTGCTAATGTATCCACGTTTAAGCTAGCGACTTGCTCACCGTGGATTAGGTTTAGGGCCTTACCGATCTTAGTGTCATTCAAGGCGCTCAGGTACCCAGCCTGTTGTTTGTTACCTAACATGTATACGCGCAGCAATTGAATAAATAACACCTCGGTTAGCCGGTCTACGATTACCTCAGCCCCCGGACCTTCTGTTCGTGACTCTACCGAGAGCACCTGTGTTAGCGTGCGTAGCCATTCCAACTCAGGGCTAGAGCTTGCCTTAATATGAATAAAGCAGGGTAGATCCTTTATGAAAGGGTGATCCATCGATGAGTCGTATTCGAATGCGCCACACATCAAGGTGTTCTGCACTGGCTCGACTTGATCATTCTGTGCCGGTTGTTCTGCGTAAAAGGGATTGTCATCCTTCAATATACGCTCAACCACTTCGCTAGAAGGTAACGGAGTCGTATCGAGGCCGCTACTTATCCAATGGGCACCTCCGGTCGGAAACGCCACAATATCACCCTGCTCTATCACAATGGGTTCATCGCCAGGAGAAAGTCTTAACCAGCATTGGCCTTCAATCATTATATGAAATAGGCCGCTAGGCGCTTTTGGTATTTCCATCGCCCAAGCTTTATTGAAATCACGGCAGAAATAGGTGCTGGTGTGTAAGCGAATAGTTTTTAGTATGTCGGCGAGTGCATCCATAGAAATAATCTCTAAACAGGACAAAATGACAATAATTCAGCCAATAGTATCATTTTTTGAACGGCTTACTTCTGCGAAAATTTGTTCATCGATTAATTCAAAGGAGTAAAGAGCATGTCTCAACACAAACCAACGACGCCGTTGACGCTTTACCATTATCAGTCCTGTCCGTTTTGCGCCTTAACGCGAAACGCGATGAATTACCTGAATGTTCAGGTTGAACAGCGAGATATCCTACAGAACAGCGCCTATCGATCTGAGTTAATAAACGGAGGCGGAAAGCCTCAAGTACCGTGTCTAAGAATTGAAGAAGATGGGCAGGTAAGTTGGCTCTATGAGTCGAAAGATATCATTCGATATTTAGGGCATCGCGCCGCTGAAGATAGAAAAATAGCCTAAGCAAGTAATAGGAGTGTGAGATGAAAAAAATACAGGTAGACGTCGCCATTATCGGAACCGGAACTGCAGGCATGGGGGCTTATCGTGAAGCGAGAAAGCACACCAACAGTATCGCGTTGATCGAAGGCGCAAGCTATGGCACAACGTGTGCGCGTGTTGGCTGTATGCCGAGTAAACTTCTTATAGCTGCGGCTGAATCGGCTCATCATGCCAAGCACAGTGAACAGTTCGGCGTTAACATTACTAAAGTCGAAATAAACGGCAAAGCGGTATTAGAGCGCGTGCGCAAAGAACGAGATCGTTTTGTCGGGTTCGTGGTCGAGGATGTTGAGGGTTTTGATGCGAGCCACAAAATTAAGGGGTATGCCAAATTCAAAGATATGCACACCATAGTGGTTGGTGAACATACAGAAATCACTGCAAAGCGCATCGTGATCGCAACAGGATCACGGCCTTTTATTCCCGAAATCTTGGCTGGTGCTAGTGATAGGCTCTTGGTCAATGATGACATCTTCGAACTTGAAGACTTACCACAATCAGTTTTCGTGGCGGGTACTGGGGTGATCGGTTTAGAGTTAGGGCAAGCTCTGAGCCGCTTGGGGGTTGATGTCACCATGGTCGCTAGAGGCGACTCCATCGCGGGTATTGTTGATGAAGACATTCGAGCTTACGCGACTGAGACATTTAAGAGCGAATTTGATGTGCAACTTAAAGCCAAAATTGAGACTGTGGTGCGCACAGAGGTTGGCGTTGAGATTCAGTTCAAAAACGAAGCGGGCGAGTGTATTTCCAAAACATTCGATTACGTTTTAGCCGCGACTGGGCGAATTCCAAACACAGATAGACTGGATATCGAAAAAACTGGTTTGAAATTGACAGCACGAGGCGTGCCGGAGTATGACGCAGAAACGATGCAAACCTCGTTGCCACATATTTTTATAGCGGGCGATGCAAGCAATGAGCTGCCTTTACTGCACGAGGCTGCCGATGAAGGGCGTATCGCTGGACGTAACGCGGGTGCATACCCACTTGTCGAAAAAGGTCATCGACGAGCTGCACTTGGCATCGTTTTTTCAGATCCGCAAATCGCAAGTGTGGGTCGGCGAGCGAACGAATTGGCGTCCACTAGCTATGTTGTTGGTGAAGTGAGCTTTGAAGGGCAGGGGCGCAGTCGTGTGATGGCAAAAAATAAGGGAATATTGAAAGTCTATGCCGAAAAATTAACGGGCGAGTTGCTCGGCGCAGAAATGTTTGGGCCTGCAGCTGAACATATTGGTCACTTGCTGTCTTGGGCCGTACAGCAGCGGCTCACAGTCGATGAGATTTTAGCGATGCCTTTTTATCACCCTGTTATTGAAGAAGGTGTACGAACTGCATTTAGAGATGCAAAAACAAAGCTAGCAGAGGAGCTTGATCAACATGAAACAGTTGGCAGCGTTGCTTAGATCCAACCGAAAAGAGGCGATTAAAGTCGCCTCTATCGTTGGTTCAGTTTTACTTCTGATCAATCAGTATGATGCTATTTTTGGAGAGAGCGCCATAAGAATTGCACCTGCTTTTCTGACCTACTGTGTGCCTTTTACTGTGTTCTTATGGGGGGCTCATAAACAAAGGGGAGGCTAATGATCATTACGAGTCTTCATATTCTGAAACGTTGCTTAGTTTATTCCCCATTCAAAGCCGATACTTAGGCGGTCCCTTTGATCAAACTGTCCAAATAGCCCGTTTTGGTTGCCATAGAAACGGTCGTAGCTAAGCGTCAGATCAAGGTTGGACAAAAAATTGTAACGAATCTTTGGGCGAGAAACGCCATCATGGTGATCGATAGAGTACAGGTTTAACCAACTAAAAGTCAGCGTGTCGTTTAGGAAACTAGCCTCCCAAAGCAGGCTAGCCGTGTCTTCGGTAGCCGACTTTATTATTTCGTTCGTGTGGCCAACAATGCGTGTTTGAAACCACTGTATTGAAATAAACTGATCACTAAAGCCCTGGAAGTCTAGCCCTACAACCGAGCCCCACTGATTGGCCTGAACCACGCCAGGCAAGGCATTATTGCTTCGATGGTAACGATTGGTTTCGTATGCGAGTTCGGTTCGTAAGGTCCAATCACCGAATGCATTGCTGGCACTGCCTCCAATTAAATGACTGCGTTTGTAGTCTTGTTCGATTTTGACGGTAGCGCCAGAAAGGCTGGCGTTCAACACAGGGTCATCAATCGTGTGGTACAGATAATTTGCAGTCATATCCCATCCGCGCCAAACGTGACTTAGGCGAAGGCCGAAGTCACTGTCCTCGATTAGTTTTGATGGCGCGTTCCGCTCGCCAAATTCTACGCTGATACCGTCAACCGGCTGCGGGACGATCAGCTCGCTAGTCAACCAATAAGGGGAGTGCTCTGGCGCGAGGTCGTGCGTCGTGGTATCAGGAATCCAAAGAATCTGAAGCAAGCTGTCATCGCCTACATTGACCTCTGCATTCACCATCCAAAGCGGGATACGTGCGTCATCAAAGTCGTCAAGAATAAACTCACGGTAGCTTTGAGGGTTAATGACGTCTAATAATTTGAGCCCGTCAGCTTCGCCCCATACGACCTGTTGTTTACCAAGTCGCCAATAGATCATGTCGCCCTGATAGTCCCAATATAATTCGCGCAGACTAGCTTGGTTGTGCTTGTCCGAGAATCGAGATCTAGCCACTGAACTAAAGGTGTCTGGCGTATTTGAGGTGTTCAATTGTGTTTCGATGTCGAACGAAAAGCGTGTGATGGCCGTGAGTTCGCCTTCACCTAAAGCCGAATTGAGCTCCAGGTCTAGTTGCCAGTCTTGTCGTTGCCAATCGTGATCCACTATGTTGTAACTGTTTTGGTTCTTTAACACTCCGCCCAGTTCAACAGCTTGGGCTGTCGAGCTTAGGTGCACGCAAAGCATAGCGAAGGATAAATAGTACTGCTTGTTCATCTGTTTTCTCCAGAGAATACGAGTTCAGTGTTACCGTCTTCAGTATCGCGGCGCGCCGCGCGTAAGCGCATTCTTGGTGAATAGCTTGTCGTTAATGTCATTTTGGTAGTCGACGTTGGATATGCGCCACTCGGTTTGATGACCTGTCTTGTCGTTGCTGAGCTTAAGTTGGTGTCTTGTCCAAATTCCATCCACTAAACGTACATCGCCGATCTCCAGTTGCTTCAACTCATTGAGGTTTATATCCCAATACTTGGCGCGCATGATGATCCAATTTGATGGATCAACCCAGGCGTGTACTTTTCCATAACCAAGCTCCTCGGCGATCGTTTGGTTCGCTGGAATTGATTCGAGTAAGAGCATGTCTTTTCCATTTTGCTCTTGCTTTCCTAGCGTCTTGAAGTGGTAGTCTGCGAGGTTTAGCTTTCCTTCTTTTTTCATATCTTCGTAGCTTAAATCTGTACCTAAGAAGTAGTCGCCTCTGTCTGAAGCAGAAATTCGACGTGCTTTTCGTAAAGCAGGCAAATACAACCACTGGTCATCATCGACCTTCTCGTCGGAATAATCGTAGGTCAGGAAACCCGTGTTTTTAACGTTGCGAGGTGATAAGTAGAACAAGACAGTGCGCTTTTCTTCGCCATAATACTTACGGTAGACACGCGTTTCTCTCACGCGCTCTTTGCCACGCCGGTCAGTCAAAATCATTTGGATATCTGAAGTCCGGGTCCCACCTTCGTCGACGCTATTAATCTGTTCGGCAAGCCAGCGACCTTCAGGTAATTCTTCTGCGTTGACACTCTGGCTGGGCAATAAGCTTGCTAGCGCTATGGTCGCGGCTGCGATGCCTAAGATGCTCGCTGAACCTAGTGCACTCTTGTCTTCATTCGTCGTGCTACTCTCATCTACTCGTGGGCCGACGATGAAGCGTGGTTTGAAGCGCAATATCATTGCAGGAAGTAAGGTCATGCTAACTAAGAAACTGGTGGTAACCGAAAGCGCGACAATAGTACCGAAGTTATTGAGTGGCACGACTTTACTCGAAATAAGTACGCCAAAGCCGAGAGCAATTGAAAGCAGATTAAAGAACAGAGCGCGGCCCGTACTTGGGTAGAAAATGTTTAGTGCGTCGATAAGTGAATCCGACTTGAGGTAAGCAGACTTGATACGATCAATGGTGTGAATCGCAAAATCGACGCCTAAACCTATGGCCACCGCGGCGAACATAGAAGTGCCAATGCCCAGACTAATACCGAAGAACACCATGGCTGAGTAGACAAATAGAATACTCGTTGCGATAGGAATCAAAGTATAGATACCGGCCACCGATGATCTAAACAGTAAGGCAGAAACCAGCCAGACTAGAAATAAAGCTATGCCCATGCCAGCAAAGTGGCTCGCGCCTAGGTCTTTTATCCAGTGGTAGTTCAAATTCACCCTTCCGCTTAGGTTAGCGTGAATCGAAATGCCGTTTGTATTGCTGCTGTTGAATTGCGAGATCAGGTAGGCGTCTAGGGCTTCTACAATGTCCTTGGTATCGACATATGCACCAGAGTTTAATACGACGCGTACGTTGGCGCGTTGGTAGTCGAAATCAACTTCTTCTTCGAAGTCGGTTGGTTCACCGGAGGCAGAATAAAGTAAGAAATACTGTGCAACCAGATCTTTGTCACCGGGCAATTGATAAAACGATTCTTGGCCTTCATTGAGTGACTTGTTCATTTGTTTTAGGTAATCGACTACAGAATTAGAACCCATCACAAAGGGGAGACTTTCGGCATAGTGTTGCAATGCTTCGATCTTTCGAAGGACTGCGGGCTCGAATATGCCTTCGGGCTCACTGGTTTCAATTACGATATCTAGGTTGTTCGTACCATCAAAGTGTTTATTGATTGTCTTGTCTGCTTGATACAGCGGCTCGCTTGGGTGGAAGGTCGCAATACGGTCTTCGTTCACGACTAGCTGTCGTGCTGAATTGATGCCCGCGGCAACAACAAGGAGTGAAATAATGATGACTGCGGTACTGTTCTTAACCGTAAAGCGCCCAAGGATTACCATCATTGACGCGAATAAATCGTGTTTGTTATTGGCAGAACCTTGCGCTAACTTTTCTGCGAGCTTCGGGTGGACCTCTGTCTTCGTCAGGGTCATTACAGCAGGAAGCACTATTAACGAATATATCCATGCCATACTGACACCAAAGGCAGTAAATAGACCGAAAAATTGGAACGGAGGCATATAAGCCGCAAAGTACAAGCCCATGAAACCGGCTGCGGTTGTCAGGGTGGTCAGGGTAATTGGGCGCCACATCTCGAGCATGCTTTCGACTACGGTGTTGGACTTGGCCTCGTTAGGAAAACGGGCACGTCGCTCAAAGTAAGCACTGAAGATATGGATACTATCTGCAACGGATATACCAATCAAAATAACCGGCAGCGCGTTAGTGATAACGAAAAAAGGGACATTGCTAGCGGCCATTGCGCCTAATGTTGTAATGGCAGATGCGGCAACCACCAAGTTCGCCATTAAGGCATTTGATATTCGACGAAATGCAATGAACAGCATGATGGTTATGACTAAGCCCGCGAGCGGATTTAAGCGCTGTGCATCGGCATCAATGTAGCTTCCCATGAATCCGGCTATTGCGCCTTCTCCCGCAACATAAGTCGTGATGCCATCTTGGAGTTCCATCGTTTCTAGTTCTTCCAATATCGCCTGATAGGTATCTTCAACTTTCGTGTTGTCTAGTATTTCTAGCACGATCAGTGAAGCCGATTCATCGTTGGCGACCAGCGAACCCTGATAGAGAGGGAAGTCTCTAATGGCGTCGCGCACAGCGTGTGCTTGATCGCTCGTAGATAAGGTATCGTCATAGAACTGCTCGACGTCCATGCCCTCATCACTGCCGACGATATTGTTTTCAGTCGATAAACTAGTAATGCCATCGGGGTCGATATTGTCTACTGAGCGCATGACGTTGGTAATTGTTCGAATAGTGTTTAAGCCGACGGGGGTGAAAATAGACGGCGCGCCAGTACTGTTCTGTTCTGCAACGACCGCGATAACCATCGGGTCGCTCAAACCAAAGGTTTCTTTTACTTTATCGCGGTAAATCAGCGCAGGGTTATCGTCGGCCAAAAAGGCATCGGAGCGAGTGTCTTTCCATAGCTGGGGTAAGAAACTGCCGAAGCCTATCAGCACAAGCAGGCCGAGAATGAATACGCGTTTAGGGTGTTGAACGATCCATTCGAAGAATGGCCGCGCAAGGGTTGGTTCTCTGGTGTTCATAGTCGTACTCCTATCTTAGTTAATATGCGTATGCATGTACTTTAGTCTAAATGCATATGCATGTATTTGCTGGAAGTTTTAGATTCTTCCTGTTATTTCTAGCTTTAGAATTTTAGTGCGATAATTTGTTCGTTCAGGCTCAGCAAGGCGCTTTCTTTATCCTCGCCTAACTTTTCTCGGATATGCTCTTGCGCGTTATTCCAGAGTTTCTCGGCTTTATTGAAGAGTGCTTGGCCTGACTTACTCAGAGACAGTACCTTCTGTCGTTTGTCCTCGCCTTCTCTAGTCGCGATGAAACCATCTCGTATGAGAGGCTTCAAGGATCGTGAAACACTTGCTTGTTCCATCACGAGTACGTCTTGCATCTGCTTAGCGGTTGTTGATCCCAATACATGCAACACCCGCAGCACCGCGAACTGAGTCGATTTCAGGCCTAAGGGTGACAAGTGGTCAGTGTAGATCTGGCTAATCACTCGGTCGGCTTTACGTATGCTCAAGGCGATACAAGGTTCAGGGATATTGTTCATGTTCGATAATATAAATGCATATGCATGTTATGTCAATACCTACTGTCCAGAAGGTCATGCGAGTGAGTCCGGGGTTCTTCGAACACAAGGGCTCGTCTTATGGTTTTGTTGTTCTCGCAAGCTCAACGAGCCAAGGGGCTCACACGCTCTCATTCTTGAAGGCGAGCTTTTTAGTATATAGATATATGAAAACTGTGACCCTGTTCTCAATAGTAGGGAAACATATTCAATTTCAAAGACAGAGTGCTAAACGAACATTGTTTTTATTCGATGGTGCGCCATTCGCCTAGTAAGGATGTCGTTATTAGGAGATAGTTTCGCTTGGCTCAGGTAGGTGCGCTAGCCTGAAAATCTCACCGACCTGAGCTACATGATATTTATTACGCAGTAAAAGGATAATAAAAATGAAAACCCTATTAAAGAAAACAGCACTAAAAAAAGCGGCAGCATTTGTTGGTACCGTTATGGTTTCTGCAAGTGTTAATGCATTCGACAATATCTACTTTTTTGGCGATAGCTTGTCAGATACTGGTAATGTTAACCTTCTCTATGGAGGTCAAGCAGCAGATCGTTTTACAAATGGTGATGTCGTTGCGGCAGATTTGGTCGCGGCACATTATGGTGTTCCAATTGGTCCTTCTGGACACCTTATTGGTCAAGCGCTAGGTAATAATTACGCAGTGGGTGGCGCGAGAGCACTAGACGATGATGGTGATGAATCAACGCCAGATGGTAACTTACCTACGCAGGTCAACGCTTACTTGGCTTCAAACGGATTTCAGTCAGACCCAGCTGCACTTTATATGATTGTTATCGGCGGCAATGACTTATTTACCGCTCAAGGCATTCGTGCAACATATCATAAGGTGGCACCTGGCGTAGAAAGGCAAGCCATTCGTAAAGCGTCTAAAGAGCGAGTAGATATCGCTGTTGATGGCGTTGTTGCTCAAATCATGAAGTTAATTGGAACCGGAGCGCGCAACATACTTGTAGGAAACGGTCCAGATATCGGTTCAGTGCCAAACACTGACTATCTTGTAGCTGGTTTACTGGCCGAGTCTGAAACTGCGCCAGAAGAGCGTCGTGCACTAAAAATGTATGACTTATCGACAGCACTCAGTGCGCGATATAACCGAAAGCTGAGCCGTGCAATCGGCGAGATCGAAGTGGCTACGGGTATCGATATTCTTGAGTGGGATATGGCGGGCTTTTTAGCGGGTCAAATTGAAGATGCTGAAGAGTTGGGTTATACCAATACTGAAGACGCTTGTGCGGCCGTGCCTCAAGGTTTGGCTTGCGAAGGGTATGTGTTTGCAGATGGCGTACACCCAACAAGTGCAGTACACACGCTTGCCGGGCAGGATGTACTAAACGTACTAGGTGAATAAAGCGCTTAAGCGTTAAGCACCTATTACCTAGAAGCCTCCCCTCTAAAAAGGGGAGGCTTTTTTGTGCCTTGGTTATTGGTTCTTAGGCTCTGTTCTGAGCCTCAGCTTTTTACCCAATCCCTTTGAGATTCCTATTGTACCTATATAAGGCACTTGTCTGGTTTTTGCTCAAATGCGTCCTATAGTTAGAGTACTGTTCGTTTAACTTAACAACGCTAGAGCCAGCGTTCGCATAGAATCGCTAGACCCGGCGTGCCAGCTTGATGGAAAGGTTATGGATATTGGTCCCGCGAAAGTTCTGATTGCCGACGATGAAAAAATCAATATTAAGGTATTAATCGCGATATTGGATGAGTTCGAATGCCTGGTGGCAAAAGACGGTGAGAAAGCGCTCGCTATGTTGGAAGGCGGCGCAAGACCTGACTTAATATTACTTGATGTGATGATGCCAGGTTTAGATGGCTATGAAGTTTGCAAGCGTATTAAGTCTAAGCCCGAACTCGATGATATTCCGCTCATATTTATCACCTCGAAAGGCAATGTTGATGAAGAGACCTATGGCCTTAGCCTGGGGGCTGCCGACTATATAACCAAGCCTTTCAGCCCCGAAATTGTGCGCGCTCGTGCCACCAACCAAATACAGTTTAAGAAGCAGCGTGACATGTTATTACGCCTTAACGTCACCGACGCACTGTCGGGCATTGCCAATCGCAGATGTTTCGATGACGCCATTGACTATGAGTGCCGTTCTGCTGCCCGCTCGGGCGCTGAACTATCATTAATCATCATCGATATAGATCACTTCAAACAGGTGAACGATCAAGGCGGGCATGTATTTGGCGATGAGTGTATCAAAGCCGTTGCTGAGGCTTTGTGTAGTTCCGTATCGCGTTCTATTGACCTTGTTGCCCGCTATGGCGGTGACGAGTTTGTTGCGCTCTTGCCCGTGACCAATCGAGAGGGTGCAATAGCGGTAGCTGAGAAAATGCGCAAGAGTGTTGAGTCATTGTCCCTCAGTCACGATGGCTATACCGGTAAAGTCAGTGTTAGCCTCGGTGTCGCGACCGCGACCGACAAAGATGCACTGCAGCCAGAGCGGCTTATCGAAATGGCTGACAAGCATTTATATTCTGCAAAGGAATCCGGGCGAAACGGAGTCAGTGCTTAAATGATTCTGCCGCCTAATCTAGGCCGAATTTTTGTCCTTATCTTCACATTGTTTCTGGTGTTGGCGAGCAACTTTGTTCAGGCAACAACTTTATCTGAAGGCGAGTCACAGGCCTCACTCGAGGTCGACTATATAAAAGACCTGTCACTCGAGTACGACATTGAAACGCTTGTTTCTTCACCAGACCAATTTTCGTGGACGGCGAGTGAGACGAAGGTATTTAACAAGGGGATTACCAAAGGCGCCTATTGGCTGCGCGTTGTTGTCGAAAACACGCGCCCGCTCCCACAGGAGTACCTCATAGAAATAGCCTACCCACAAATCGATGATATTCAGTTTTACGAAACGAAAGGTACAAAGGTAGTGCGAACGCTGCATCTGGGCGACAAACTGCCCTATGACCAACGCCCATTGCCCACGCTGAATTTTACCGTTCCGATTGCGCTCGATGCCGGGGAAGAGAAAACCTATTACCTTCGGGTGATGTCCGGTGGTTCTTTGAAAGTCCCCTTAATATTGTGGGATGGCTATGCATTTTTTATTAACGCCGATGTGCAGAATCAAATCTACGCTTTGTTTTTTGGGGTGCTTATTATCATTTGTTTGATGAATATTTTCGTATTTATCAACCTTAAAGAGGCCACATATCTATACTACTCGATGACGTTGTTGGGCTTTTTTGTGTTCTTTACTTCGCTCAGGGGGAGTTTGTTTCAGACGGTACTTAGTGACTTCCCTTATATTCATGGCCAAGCGGTTGTTGTTTCGTTTCCTTTCTCAGCCTTGTCACTTTTTCTGTTTACTTACTCGTTTCTTAAAATAAAACAGTACAGCGCCAAGCTTGCCTTGGTCGTTCGTTCGTATGCCGTTCTGATGGCCGTGGCATTGTTGTTATCTTTCGTTCTCCCTTACCAGTACACCCTAAAATTATCCTTATTGCTGATCATGCCAGGGCAGTTGTTATTGTTTGCCCTTGGGCCTTACTTGTGGTTGAAGGGGAGCCGTGAAGCTCGCTATTTTACGCTCGCCTGGTTTGCCTACATTATTGGCGCAGTATTCAAAGAAGCGGAGCATCTTGGATGGAGCGATTCTTTCGTGCTGGCCGACTATGGCCTACTGATTGGCTTGAGCACGCAGACAATTATATTGTCGTTCGCACTGGCAGAGCGTTTATATTTGGAGCGAGAGCTGAGGCTCGGTGCGCAAAAAGTGAGTATGCAGGAACAGGAAAGTCGGCGCGAAGCTGAAGCGAACATAATTCGCGATGCAAATAGAGAGCTGGAATCAAAAATAGAACAGCGCACTAAAGACCTATCGACTGCTATGCAAGAGGCTGAAAAAGCAAACAAGGCGAAGTCGGAATTCTTGGCGAATATGTCCCACGAAATTCGTACACCGATGAATGCCATTATTGGTCTTAGCTACTTGGCTATGCAGACCAAACTGACCGAACAGCAAGAAGATTATTTGTCTAAAATCAGCCGCTCGTCGAACAATTTATTGCTGTTGATTAATAACATTCTGGACTTCTCAAAAATCGAAGCCGGCTTTCTCAGTGTCGAAAACGAACCTTTTCGTTTAGACCAAGTACTGGACGATGTTAGCGATATTGTGAGAGAAGTGGCCGAGTCGAAGAACCTTGAGTTGTTTATTCATTACCCTTCAGACATCCCCTTATCATTGAAGGGCGATGCAATGCGTCTCAATCAGGTGTTGATCAACTTGGTCGGTAACGCGGTGAAATTTACTGAAGCGGGCGAAGTGTCGGTACTCATCGAACTCGTCAGTCAAAACGATGAGCAGCTTGAGCTGCAATTTAGTATTAACGACACCGGCATTGGCATGAACCAGAGTGGAGTTAAGAAACTGTTTCAGCCTTTTACTCAAGCAGATGGTTCGACCACGCGTCGCTTTGGCGGTACTGGCCTGGGTTTATCTATTACGCGACAGCTTGTTGATTTAATGGGCGGAGAAATACGTGCTGAAAGTGAAGAGGGTAAGGGCTCGCGCTTTTATTTTAACTTGTCCTTCGCGATCGCCGAAAAGTCTGTTTGTCTCAAGGCTGAAGCAGACGAGCTACAAGGTAAGCGAGTCATTGTTGTCGATGATAATGAGACGGCTCGAAAAGTGGTGAGCAGCATGCTTAGCAGCTTTGGCATTGAGGTACTAACGCTGTCTTCAGGACAGGAAATGCTCACCGCTTTACAGAAAAATAGTGAGAGTGATGACGCGCCTTTTGATTTGATTATTCTCGATTGGAAAATGCCCGAGATGGACGGTGTTGAGTGCATACGAGAGATTAAACGCTTACTGAAGACAGAGATGCCCTCTTTGATGATGGTCACCGGTCATGACCAGAAAGATAGCATTACCCCTGATATTCAATTGGACCTTGGCGATTTCTTACTAAAGCCGGTGACGCCCGCTTCGCTGATGGCCTCGATGAGACGGCTGTTATCGCGAACAGATTCAGGAGAACAGTCGAGAAATCAACTTGCTGAGCAGGCCAAAAAAGACTTAGAAAGCCTCATTGGTGCGCGTGTGCTACTGGCCGAGGATCACCCGATAAACCAGCAGGTCGCCTCAGAGATATTATCTAGTTTTGGCTTCGAGGTTGAAGTCGCCAACAACGGTAAAGAGGCCGTAGAGAAAGTGAAAGAGAGCATCAATAATCCTTTTGACTTGGTGTTGATGGATATTCAAATGCCGGTGATGGACGGTTACGAAGCGGCGACCTTGATTAGAAACAATAAGGATGAGGCTTATTTTCAAAGCCTGCCTATTTTCTCGATGACCGCACACGCGCTGCGTAGTGACAAAGAAAAGTGCCTGGCTTTTGGAATGAACGAACACCTCACCAAGCCAATTGTTATAAACGAACTCGTAGAAGCGCTCACTCGTTGGATCAAGCCGAGGCAGGGTATGAGCCCGCAGGCACCGGCTATTTCCAAAGAGGCTATCGAAGTGGGTTTGAGCGACCAGCAGCAGGGCATTATCAGCGCCCTAGTGGGTGTTCCTGAGATTGATACCACCTTGGGCCTAAGCCTCGTTGCCGGGAATGAATCACTTTATCTCTCCTTACTCAGTCAATTTGCTCAGCAATTTACCGGCGCGTCCCAGAGCATAAAGAACAACTTGCGTGAGGACAATTTCGACGCGGCATTGGACACCATTCATGGCCTAGCCGGTGTGGCCGGTAATATCGGTGCTTCGCAGCTAAGTCAGTCGGGCCGTAAGGTCGAATTGTTACTAAAGGATCAAGAGATTCCGCAGTCTCAGTTAGACGACTTTTATCGTAGCTTGGATCAGGTTCTATCAGCGATTAAAGACGCACAGAAGTTGAGCCCTGAACCTCTAACAGCGGGAAATAACAGCCACGATGACGTATCAGAAAATACGCAAAGTCATCACTCGGCGGCGGAGTGGGCGCAGATAAAACCGGCACTCGAACAGCTACGAAAGCTATTAGAAGACAACAGCAGCCGCTCAGAAGAAGCGCTAGAAAAGCTAAAGTGGCTGATGAACGCGAATGAAAACAGAACGCTTCTTGATAGTGTGAACGAACATATTGACGCCTTTGAATTCGACGAAGCCTTGCTCGTACTCTCACAGATTGAAGCCGAATTGACGGCGCCAGATTAATCGACCCAAAGCCAATTTTTATTAAGCGCTGATCAACCTAAGAGTAAATGCATTACCTCGTTGGGCCTCCGTCGTTGACCTAATTCATATGTATTACTACGCTATGAGTATAGGCCGTTCATTCATAGGCCGTTCATTCACAGGCGTGCCTCATTATTTAGAAAATAGTTATCTAGATCTTAAAAACAGCGCGCTACAAAGAAGGGAATTATGATGAAAATGATTAGAAAGCTAAGCACTCTCGGGCTGTGCTTATTATGCTTTTCGATGAGCTCTGTTCAGGCTGAAAGCAATAAAATTACTTTTTCAACTGAAGCCTGGAAGGATGCGACTAATAAAGACGGTACGGGTTTATATTGGGATATCTTCAGAGCGGTATATGAGCCAGAAGGCTATACAGTTGAAACCAAAATCAGAACCTACGAAAGGGCGGTTAATCTGGTAAAAAAGAATAAAGTGGACGTGATGGTAGGCTCATACATTGGCGAGATAGAGAATGTTATTTACCCCCAAAACTATTTTGCTGTAGACATTGTTCAAGCCGTATACCTAAAGAGCACAAAGAACGACTGGCGCGGACTTGAATCCATTGACGGTAAGATCGCCGGTTGGATAAAAGGCTATTCATATGACGATTATCTACCTGAAGGCGTACTTGGTAATACCGCCATAAACAGACTTCATAACCGTAGAACTGCCTTTGCCTTGTTAGGTAAAAAACAACTGGACTACTTTATTGATGCAAAGGCCGATATCTCTGACTTTCTGAACACTAACGCGGGCTATAACGCAGAAGACTTTGTTAGGAACACCATACTGGAGCTGAAGCTATATGTGGTGTTCACGGATAACGAGAGAGGCAAAAAACTAGCGGGAATCTTCGATGAACGCTTTTCGGCGCTCTTAGCGCAAGGTGAAATAAAAAAACTGTACGAAAAATATAAGGACTCTACGATGACCTACCCTGCAGAATTTAACTAGACACTGTCATTCATTGGGGGAGAGCGTTTCATTCCAGAAATCCCTTCCCCTCTCTGCTATAAAAAGTCTTTAAGTATTTTTGAAAGGTAAATAATTCACACTATACTTATTACCGACTCCTTCTAGGTAGTATGTGTTATGTCATTATCTCGCAAACTCTCCACATCATAATCGGTCTCTTATGTTTATTAACTGTAGGTTTAATTTGGGGCTTGAGTTCGAATACCTTTCAGCACTATCGCATGCTTCAAACGCTATCAAAATTTGATTCCATGAAGGTTAGTTGGAGGTCTGCGCTTTCTCAGGTCATGCAAGAGCGCTATGACGCCTACATCTCTATATCTGATGATGAACGACCGATAGCGCATTTTGAGCTAGATGAAGAAATTAAAAAATTTGAAATAGGTATCAAAAATGCAGAGTTTGAAGAGTCATTACAACCTCAACTATTTACAGAAAAAATAAATACGGCCCTTAAACAAGCCAGGTCGGAAAAGACTAACAAAATCGCGCAATTTGGTTTATATGGAGAAGCGGTATACGAAATAATTAACTTATCTTCTGAGGTGATTGGTTCTTCAATCAGCGGCCAGTTAGATCAAATATATAGCGATCTAATGGATGTCATGCATCTCATGGATTACATCACTTCGGAAACATTGGTTACGACATCTATTCTGGATAAGAAATATACTAGTGAAATTGACACAGTTGTCGTGAATCAGCTTCATTTTAAACAATTGTCGATAGCGGCCAATTTAGATAGAAATCAACCAATATGGAAAACCGAACTGGATTTCGAAAACCTTATTAAGCAGTTTCATCAAAAATCACTTCAGATTCGATCATTATTATATGAAGAAAACGTAAGTTGGGCAGAAACATCGAAAGAGCTTCAATCTACTATCACTAGTACTAGTACTAGAAATAGCATGTATGAGGAAATGAGACTGATAGTTAAAGATGAAATTAATTATTTTATATTCAAAGTTGTTCTTCTTGTGACTCTCACTGCCAGTATGTTTGTCTCGATCTGGCTATCAATTAAGGGGATTGTTAACCCCATAATCAAAGGTACAAATGAAATTCGAACTACCATAGATAAAACCGTTCATCAGGGTGACTTGTCAGCCAGAATACAAGTAAAAGAAAAAGGCGAAATTAAAGATATAGCTGACTATCTAAATGAAATGTTCGACCTATTGTCCAGACAGCTGTCTTTCATAAAAACCTCAAGTAATCATATTAATGAACAAAGTGAAAATTTAAGCTTTGTTGCCCAAAATACCCAAACGGCACTCTTGTCACAAAATGATGAAACAAGCATTGTTGAGAGTGCAATGGACAAAGTTATTGAGTCAGCAAAAGATACATTTAGCAGCGTTACTGACTCGAAAGAAAAGTTAGATGTAATGAAAAATAATTTTGATGACACGCAGAATAATATTCAAGATACGAATGTTAGGCTGAATGAACTTGCTGTCAGTATTCAAGACTCTTCTGAAAGTGTTAATACACTTATTACCAACGCAAATGAAATTAATAGTATGGTCTCTATTATTAACGAAATAGCAGAACAGACAAACTTGCTCGCGCTAAATGCCGCAATCGAGGCAGCACGTGCTGGAGAGGCTGGGAGAGGCTGGGAGAGGCTTTGCTGTAGTTGCAGATGAGGTTAGAGGGTTGGCTGCGCGAACGCGCCAAACAACAGACGACATACATAACCTGCTAGAAAGTATTAACACCAATACAAAATCAGCTTCTCAAGCAATGAATAGCAGTAAAGAAATGTCAGAAAAGGTAAAGAGCAGCTATGACGCAATGAGTGAATCTTTTAAAGGTTCATTTCAAGTGTTGGTTGACCTAAATGGTATAAACGACCATGTATATACTCATGCCGAGGGGCAAAGCAAAACAGCAATCAACGTTAGAGAGAATATACACCGGATCTCGAGCCTTGTTGCAGATGCTCAACAAACAACAAAAATGACCGCGGATCAGGCTGAGAAACTCTCTGTTGAAGCTTCTGGTTTAAGAGAGATTGTTGCGCACTACTCAATCGAAGACCATTACGAAGAACGTCAAAAAGACACCTCTACTATTCAAAATGAAAGCAGTTTGAAAGTGGATGATCTCTTGTTTTGATTAGTGTCGTTATGGCCTTAGGTGTACTAACCTAAGCCGCGATCTTCTGACGATAAATAAATTTCAGAGGTAGTTTTATCACCGTCGAAAATGCCGTGTACGATGCACTTTGTTGGCTATCCAATTTAATCGTTATCGAGCCACCTTCTTTTTCTAAGAAGCTTTTAACGGCATCCATTCCAACACCCCTACCAGACACATCCGTTAAGGCGTCAGCGGTCGAAAAGCCTGAAGAAAATATAAGATTAGCGATATCGATATTTGCGGGTCTAGGGTCACTTTCTGTGTAAATACCTTTCTCTATTGCTAAGGCGTATACCTTATCGATTGCTATACCACGACCATCATCTCGAATTACTAGCTCTAAAGCTTCATCTGATTTGCTCATATGAAGCTCAATACGGCCTTGCTCCGGTTTAGATTTCTCCTGTCTCTCTTCTCGACCCTCTATACCGTGATCAATTGCATTTCGAAATATATGCATAAAAATATTATTTAGTGTCTCTTCTAGCTCATTTTCGATTAGTACTCCGCCATCATTAATAACTATCTTTGGAGGTACTTTACCCAGTTGTTTTGCTATTGATTCAACAGACACACATACACGGTCTAAAATGGATTGAATAGACTTGGCTTGAGCAGTCACGAGTAGTCGGTAAGCGCCATCTAATAAGGCACTTTGTTTATCATTCTGACCACTTGTTATCGTTTTTTGTACCTCTTCTAACCAAGCCTTAATCTGCCCTGGCGCCAAATCAAGACCACTGCCTCGAGAACGACTCATACCTAATTTATCACTAAAGATTGAATGGTAATTCTCAACCACTGTACGTGCCACAGTGATTTCATTGAGTAGAACACTTTGCTCCCAAACAGTATTATCGTTTTTACGCAATTCATCATAAGTAGACTCAACTTCATGTACTACATCTTTAATGCCAACAAATTCATACGTTCGCGCATTCCCTTTAACCGTATGCATCGACCTGAACAGCTCAGCTATTACATCCAAGTCTTTCTCACTCGTACGTTCTATGAGAGCGGTACAGTCAGAGATAAATTTAAAAGAGTTTTCAAAGAAAGAGGCCGCCTTAGAGGCGTCTACAGATAGCAGCTCACCTATCATAGATAATTCTAATTTTTGCGCCTCAGCTTCAGCTTGCAGTGCTCTTAATGCTGTGACATCACGAACAGTGATCATCAGTTTTTCAACTACTTCATCAACTACTATAGGGTCCCAATCCAACTCAATAATCTTCTCATGATCATTGATTCTTATTGCCATATCACGCACCAAACAATGTTCGTTGAAACCAAACATCATTTCATCTTCACCGACAATGGCATTAACAGCCGTTACACTTTGGTCAATCGCATCGGAGCTTAATTTACATGGCTCAAACAGAAGATTAGCGAAATTTACGCCTGAGATTTTCTTGGTTTCGAATATATCCTCAAGAAAAGCGGAATACTCGTGGTGAATGTGACCACCTGCCGTGATCGTAAATAGGCCTTGATGCATGTTCTGCATCATGCAAGCTATATCTTGATTTTTCTGATGTAGTTCAGCAGTACGCTCCCTGACCTTGACCTCCAGGTTACGATTATGCTCTTCAATTTCTTCACGCATACGAATATTTTTAAGCGTGACGACCAATTGTCGGGCGATTGTCTCAGAAAACTCATAATCTGTTTCACCGAACTGAACCGTATCTACGGCACCCGAGAAGTTAAGTACGCCAATGCACTTTTCATCATCTACCAAAGGAACGCAAATTAGACTATATGACTCATCGGAGTCATCACTTTCGAAACGCTCATCAGATTTTGTATCATGAACATAAGTGACTTTTTTAGAACCACTTGTTATTCCAACGATCCCTTCATCAAAGTCAAATTTTCTGGGTGATTGCTGGCCATGCTCTTTTGGCGGGGTAAACG